>Ga0206860_10003_pt4 | contig 102638 bp, 101 predicted proteins | sample Alteio_BWOrgCont_44_FD_152624 | JGI IMG/M metagenome (GOLD analysis project Ga0206860, IMG submission 152624) | Enriched cells from forest soil in Barre Woods Harvard Forest LTER site, Petersham, Massachusetts, United States -... | ecosystem: Environmental > Terrestrial > Soil > Temperate forest...
TTTTTGGAATTTATTTTTTTATACAAGAAGAATTTCAAGAGAAATGATACATCAAAAAGATTCTGAACAGGTTCTTAAAATTTGGAATCAAATCTATTCAAAAAACATCAATTTTTCTAAAAAAGTCAGTTTCGAAAGAAGTCTAATCATCTATATATTTAGATACGACTTAAGGTTATTTAAATACTTAAGGCATATCTTCTCTATGCCTCTGTCTCGACTTTAGGCTTTCTATGAAATTTTTGGTTATTTTTAGCAAAAAAAAAGGCAAACCTTTATAAAGTAACTTTTTTTCCATCACGAACCAAGGTTACTTTATGTTCGATTTGCCAGCTCCAATGTTATCTGTTCTTTCTATCTTTTTGCCACTGTTTTTTTCGCAACCTTCCTATATTAATTTCCTTGAGCTATTTCAAGGGCATATTTTATGCAAAACACATACGACATTTTCAGATGTTTTAGCATATATTTAGCTAATATACTGAGGAAAAAGTATATTTTTTGGTTCGATAAAAATAACGAAATACAGGATCCAGCCATCAAAGAAATGATCGAATTGCTGACAGCTGCTGCTTAAATCTTGGTTTAGAATTGCAAAATAGCTTGCTTGTTTTCAATGGAAGCCTAAAGTCGAGACAGAGCCCACAGAGGAGGTGGGTATGAATTATTCAGCCAATCTTAATGTATCAGAAGAGATAGATAGATGTGAAACTGGATCATTTAACGGGTAATATTATAAGAGCTGCTATCGAGGATTACTTATCAATTTCAATGTAAAACATTTGGTAGAAGGCAGATATAACCCCTCTCTGTGTGCTCTGTGGGCTCTGTGGTAGTTTTTGTTTTTGGAATTTATTTTTTTATACAAGAAGAATTTCAAGAGAAATGATACATCAAAAAGATTCTGAACAGGTTCTTAAAATTTGGAATCAAATCTATTCAAAAAACATCAATTTTTCTAAAAAAGTCAGTTTCGAAAGAAGTCTAATCATCTATATATTTAGATACGACTTAAGGTTATTTAAATACTTAAGGCATATCTTCTCTATGCCTCTGTGCTTTCTGTTTTACCCACTCACAATTTAATTTAAAATTTTAGTTGAATAATTAAATAATTACCTGATAGTCTCATCGCGTCAAAAATGTCCGCCACAACAACGTAGATAAATAAATGTTGACAGCTGTTAATCATTTAATTATTGCTTTAATTTGTCTATTCACCTGCGTATGCTTGTGCGCTGGTGAATATCATGTCAACAATAAGATGCAAAACGTATTGCAAACAATACCAAAAAGTGATCAGTTAGAAATACAAAACTTATTTCGAGAATTGTTTAAGGAAGACAACTTTGCCTATTCATTATATGGTGATAAACCAATGAGTATGAGCGATTACACTTTAAATAGATTGCCTATCTCAGAGCTCTTTGAAATATTTCCATCAATCGAAAAATTTTGCAAAGAATTGTTAGAAATTTATATTGAGCCGCGGGGTTTCAAAATAAATAGATGGGTGATTTGGAAAAAGTATCGCGATCGCTTTCCCATGAATAAATATACTATTTTAGAAAAAGAAATTGGCGATCAAAGTCGCATATTTCTGATAAATAATGACGCTTTCAGAAATGTCGTTAATCAAAACATCGATCTATTTAAAGCAATTATCGGCACTGAAATATCGGCGGAGCTTTTGTTATCCCAGTTTAAATTAGCAAACAATAATGTATTTGACATTTTACACAATAATGTGGCTTTGTTGGGCATATTATTGGGTTTTGGCAGGCATAACGCCATATTATTTCAAAAAAGAGAAGCTTTGTTAAATCACTTTGAAATGACCAAAGGATTATATAATGCCACTTTGATCGAAAAAAAGATAAAAGCTAGTAATGATTCACTTCAAACTTTGCGAGAGTATGATTTTTTTGGTTGGCCATTGATCATTAATAGAGTCTGTTTTGCTGCCGAAGCAAAACATGCCGAAACATTACAACTGAGAGCTAAATATGATCAATTAAATGTCTATATTAACAACATATATTTTAAAGAAGATTGGTTTGAACAAACATTAGACTTCTTTCGAAATTACATTTATTTGTTAAAATTGCCTTTTTTGGCATCTTTAATCCTAAATTTTTCGGGCCTAGTTGCCAATATGCTCTTAAAATTTGTAATCAAATCTGCTCAAAAAAAATCAATTTTTCCAAAAAAAGCCAATTTCGAAAGAAGTCTATTATTAAAACTGACTTCTGGTTAATGCAATGACAGCGCAGCAGGAGAGGTGGAGATGATCAAAATATATAGCCTACTAACACGAAGGGTGAAAAACTCAATTCATGTTATTGGAAAAATTGATAACCGAAACCACAAATTTTTCCCAATTAAAGCAACTTTTGTGAGAGGTTCATTTTTTTGCTTGTAGACAAATAAATAATTTACACATTATGTTCATAAAATAAGCAACAAATATTTTATCTGTTGCATAGACCACCGCTAATTACTTTTTTAGGAGGATCTATGAGAAAAGGAAAAGAGCTAAGGACAAAAGTTTTGGCTGCCATCGCTTTAATGGCTGCCGCTGCCCCAACATTAGCTAATGCCGCAACGTTTGATAATGTTAGTGGCACTGTACTATCAGCCCAATTTGTATGTGGTGGTGATAGTGGTGCTGGCGGCCGAGCAGATTCCGATAGAGGTTATGATCGTGGATACGATCGTGGTTATGATAGAGATGATCGTGGTAGTGATCGTGGTTATGATAGAGATGACCGTGGTAGTGATCGTGACATGTCATCAAGAGCTGTTAGCGACAATTATGGTACGCCAGCCAGTGTAACAAATCGCACAGCACCACCACCACCACGTTACAATCCTAATGCCAATCCAAATAGACCACAGCGAGACAGCAGTTCTTATCAAGGAACCACGACTAGCTCAGGTCCAAATGGTGGCTATCCCTCGACACCTAGAGGTACATATCAATCAGAGGCATGGCGCTAAATCAACCCAAGTTTATAGGATAAATAAATGGATAAAAAACACACTTTAGGCAAAATTGCTATTGCCTCTTTAATGATGGTTTCAACAGCACATGCTGCAAATCATGTAAATACAGATTGTTTTACTGACAACACCTTTTTGCCCACATATGGTTGCGCTAGTTGCCATGGCCATGGTGGATCTGCCAATTATGAAATAGCCGACAATACTACATATGATCAACAAGCTACTGCAGCAGCACCAAACAAAGTTATGACTGAAGCACAATTACTTGGGGCTTTAAGTCCACAAGGGCGGTCACTTTATCTAAATCTAGATGCTAAAGGCAAGGCATTAGCTCTGCAATTAGCTAGCCAAGATGTCTATAAAGACAAAAACTTAGCCATCAAAGAAGCTGTTCGAAGAATGCAAGAACTAAACAGCAGCGCTGATAACATGTACACTCGTCCAGGTGAACGTACAGTCGAGCGCACAGTAGAACGTTCTGTTGAACGTTCAGGTGATGTTCGACGTTAATATCTGATTGATGAAAAATCAAATACAAGTCATCATCAGATGGCTTGTATTTTTTAATAAGGAGTTAGAGAGGAATTAATTGATGCAGCCACAAAAATTGCCTAATTTGGGCATTGGAATCGGTTTACGTCCCCCACACTATGATGATATTTTGCGTTTGAAACCGACTATTGACTGGTTTGAAATTATCAGTGAAAATTTCATGATTGATGGTGGCAAACCTCTTGAAACGTTGGAACAAATTTTAGAGCATTATCCTGTTGTGCAACATGGTGTATCTTTAGCTATTGGAAGTCCAGCCCCTTTAGACTTTGACTATTTAAAAAAATTAAAAGCGCTGACCCGTAAAACCAAAACTCCCTGGGTCTCTGACCACCTCTGCTGGGGACATTTACCTGGAGCACATTATCATGATTTATTACCCCTCCCTTATACAAAAGAGGTCATAGATTATGTAGCTCAAAGAGCACATCAAGTGCAAGATTATTTAGAATTACCTTTTGCCCTTGAAAATCTTTCTTCTTATGTAACTTTCCGGCAAGATGAAATGACTGAATGGGACTTTTATAGCGCCGTTGTGGAAAAAGCCAATATCTACATGATGCTTGATGTAAATAATATCTATGTTTCCAGCCGCAATCATGGTTTTGATCCCAAAACTTATTATCAAAATCTACCACTTGAGCGTGTAGTGCAATTTCATTTGGCAGGTCATCGCGATTGTGTTGATTATCTTTTAGATACTCACGATCAACCCGTCTGTGACGAGGTATGGAATTTATATGCACAAATCTATCCACTCACTGGAGGGGCATCAACCTTACTTGAATGGGATGATAATTTTCTTAGTTTTGCAGAAACTTGGGCCGAAGCCCTAAAAGCTAAGCAGTTTCAGCAATCTATCCATAAAGAGCATAGCTTACCAACGCTTGTATCAGTAGCCTGAAAAGATTGATTAATTTGCAAAAAATCTTATATGAGATCTCATGCCGGAGCAAATAACAGCACCATCTGAAAATAAAGAAAATGGACTAGCCGATATTCAAAAATGGTTTGCCAATGTAATCACGCAACCTTTGGGAAAAAATGACACTATTTCTAAATGTGCCCCTAGTGGCTCTTCCATAGCAGATGAAGCAGATATTTATATCGCTCCAGGGCCGACTTTGCGTCCTCATCAAAGGATGGAAATATACAATCAACAATATTGGTGGCGACTGCTAAATCATTTACATACCAATTTTCCCTTATTAATCCGCTTATTAGGCTACCGTACATTTAATGCGTTGATTGGCGTTCCTTTTTTGACTGATTGTCCACCAAAACATTGGTCGTTGGTTACTTTAGGGGAGCAGCTAGCGCAGTGGATTTTAAAATCTTATAAGCGTTCTGATAAATTATTGATGCATGAGGGGGCCGCGCTAGATTATGCTTTTACAGCAAGTTTTGTGGCAACATCAATACCTGCACCTGATTTTGTAGCATTAGCTGCTATTGATGGGGGGAATCACTTATTGCAGTCGACATTATTTTTACAGCCCCACATTCATTTATTTAGCTGGAAGTACGACCTTCTGGCATTTCGGGATGCAATCTTAAAGCAACCAGTCGAATATTGGCAAAAGCATCGTTTACCACGTCTACCATTGGGTAAGTTGCAACGATTTGTCATTTATCGCAATTTCCAAAATCAAATTGCATGGCGCCATATTAGCGAAGCAGAATTTTTTCTACTAAAACTGCTAAAAAATGGAACGACATTGCAAGATGGGTGTGATTGTATTGAAAATGAGCGCAGCGATCTATACGCCGATACTGCCGAAAATCTACCAACATGGATCCAAAATTGGGCCAGTGCTAAATGGCTTTTTCTTGACAGGGCTCAGCAGAGTGCGTTATGATCGCGACTACTTAAAGCACATGTTACATTAAATTTGGCAAAGAAGATTTAAGAAGGAATATTATGAAGTATAGACATTATTTATCGCTAACGGCTGCATTAATCTGCTACAACGCTTTATTAAGCGCCCAGACTGAAGAGCCCATAGGAGCGGCTCCAGAACAAAGTTTTTGGCAAACGTTAGTAATGATTGGTATTGTATTTGTTTTTTTCTATATCATTTTATGGCGCCCTGAGCAAAAAAAACGAAAAGCATTGGATGAGCAACGCAATAGCTTAAAGAAAGGGGATTGTGTAGCCGCCATGGGAATCCTTGGCACTGTAGTAAAAGTGGGCGATCAAACCGTCATTTTGCGTATGTATGATGGTGCTAAAATAGAATTTTATAAAGCCGCCATTACAGAAATTCTTCCAGAAGAAACTAATAAAGATAATAAAGACAAAAAAGTTGAAACTATAGAATAGAATTCTTTCAAACAAACGAATTTCTAAGACTTTTGGCCTCTACTTTGCTTTTTATAGCCTTTTCAAGTTATTTCAAGGCATAAAAATGCAAAGTACAGGTTAATATTTTCATATATTTTAAAGCAGCGTTCCATGCAATACTGCCATAGCAATTAGAAAATAAATTATCAAGCCAGTTACATCTGAGAGAGTGGCTACAAAAGGGGCCGAAGAAACAGCCGGATCAGTTCCTAGCCGTTTTAAAATCAATGGCAGAATAGCTCCAGATAATGTGCCCCACATGACAACACCCACTAATGATAAAGCAATGGTGGTGGCCACTAAAAGCCAGTGTTCGCCATAAATATTGGAAAAAGCACTCCATAAAGAAACGCGCATAAATCCAATCGTGCCCAATACGATACCTAAAAATAAACCAGATAAAACTTCCCTTTTAACAACCCTCCACCAATCTGAAATAGTGATTTCATCCAAAGCCATAGCGCGCACCACTAAAGTAGAAGCTTGCGAACCGGCATTACCTCCACTTGAGATGATCAGGGGAAGAAATAAAGCTAAGACAACGGCTTGAGAAATCTCATCTTCAAAATAACCTAGTACAGTGGCGGTGAGCATTTCACCGATAAATAAAATTACTAGCCAACGCGCCCGTTTATTCATCAATGTCAAAAAGGGAGCCTGCATATATGGTTCATCTAATTCTTCTGTACCACCCATCTTTTGAATATCTTTAGTCGCTTCTTCATTTGATAGGCGCAAAATATCATCAATAGTAACAATACCCAGTAATATGCCTTCAGTATCAATAACTGGTAAGGCCAGACGATTGTAATTTGCGAAAAGATTAATAGCGGCTTCTTCGCTGGAACGGGCCATTAAGGCCACAAATTTTTGATCGGAAATTTGTTGCACCCTGGTGTATCTGTCTACGAAAAGAAATTGTTTTAGTTTTATATCATCCAATAATTTTCCGGCATCATCGATGACATAAATCATATCAATAGTTTCACTGTCATGTCCGTAAGCGCGAATATGCTCTAAAACTTTCTCCACGGTCCAATCTAGTTTAACAGCAATATAATCGGGGGTCATTAGCCGACCCACACTTCCTTCTGGATAGCCTAAAAGTGAGAGGGTCAATATTTGTTCTTCGCGTGGCAACAACTTAACTAATTCATCAATCGTTTCGCGGGGTAATTCCTCTAAAAATTGAGTTCGATCATCTGGAGAAAGGGTATTTAACAGAGAAGCAGCTTGTTCCTTTGATAAGGCTTGCAACAATTGTTTTTGAATATGTAGAGGTAGAAAATCAAATGTTTCTGCCGCTTGTGTTGGATTAAGTGCTTTAAATAATTGCAATTGTTGCTGAAATGATTTAGAAGAAATAAGATTTGATAGGGCAAAAGGAGATAAATTAGCTAAGGCATCTGTCAATAATTTAAGATTGCCTAGCTTTAGAAGTTTATTAATGGCGTGATTGTTATTTTTTAGCATTAAGTTAGCCGTTTTTATGTTAGCTTTTTCTTTTTAGACTAAGCAGTACAACCGAACGCTCATCCGATAGGCGACTTAAGCTGACTTTGGCTTTTCTGAGTATAGTCTCCACTTGTTTTTGTGGAGATGAATCTAATGGAATTTCCATAAGCGTTTTTTCTAAATTTTCTTGTGAAAAAATTGATTGGTCTACTTCAGCTAACGTACCTAAAGAAGCATAAAAAAGCAAAGTTTCCCCAACATTCCAAGCCTCTTCAATCTGCGTATAAGTGCTATGAGTTTGCATACCCAAGGCACTATTTTCTGAAATAATTGGTATCAAGGTGGCACTATTAGCTTTTATTCGCCATAGACGGCCACACATGCAAGAAATAAAACGAAATACATTATTGGGACAGTCCAAGACTAAATAGCTAAAAGAAAAACTTTGCTTCATCACATCTTCAAGCAATAGTTCATTTAGTACTGTTGCCATTTCTTGAGGTTGTGTTGTCAGCTGGCTGAGAGCACGTACCATACCTCGTAAAACTGAAGCATAGACAATGCCAGGAGGGCCTTTGATGGATGGCTCTCCAATAATTATCCCATAGGTATCAGTGGGCAAACGGAAAAAATCATGATATAAACTAGCAATACCGAGACTTTTATAAGTGGCCATCCCAATTTCTATTTGTGGCCAAACTGGCGGAGTGTGTGGTACTAAACAGAGTTGTGCTTCGCGCAAACTTTCTGAAAGATCGCTTAATGGATCTAATTCTTTATTTTCTTTTAAGAGTGCAGGGGAGTGTAAATAAGTAGATACATCGGTCATAAAATCAACAACATCTTGGTAGCGATTTTCCGGTTGCTTTTGCAATGTTTTAGTCAGAATTTTTTGTAATCCTTTAGGCATTATTGAAAGATGAATCTGTCCATGGCTCAGTTTACCAAGAGCTAGTTCATAGGTAATAATACCTAATGAATAAATATCAGAGGGGTACGAGGTGGATTCAGGATTTTCTTTTTGCTCGGGACTCATGTAGATAGGTGTACCGATTAAACGTCTTTTGGAACCCTCCTCAGATTCGCCATCATCGGCCAATAGTTGTGAAATCCCAAAATCGATTACCTTAACTCCGCCCGATTCCGTAATTAAAATATTTTCAGGTTTTAAATCGCGGTGAATGACACCATGGGCATGTAAATGACATAGCGCCATAGAAATTTCCATCACCAATTCAAGTGCATGTTTAAGTGAAATAAGATTGCGCAACAGATATTGGCGCAAAGATATGCCTTGAATAAATTCCATGGCAATATATAAACCGCCAGACCATTCCCCCTGACCATACAATTTTACAATATTTGGATGATCAGCTAAAGCAATGATGGCCGCTTCTCTTAAAAAACGTTGCACCATTTCTGGATTTGATAAAAATTCAGGGAAAAGCGCTTTAATAGCGATAGGATCTTTAGTGGTCGGATGGATAGCTAAATAAAGAAAGCTCATTCCACCTTTTTCCAATAAAGCTTCAACTTTATAAGGACCAATACTTTCTGGAACAGGATAGTCGCGATTTATTTTGTGGGCTGTAGTAGGAATAGTGATTTGTTTATCAAAATCTGATGTATTCATTGGTTTACATTTTATGCAGTGGCGTTAATAAGATGTTTGTGTTTACTGTCGCTCTAATACCTAAAATTTGCCTTTTTTGGATGCAATTCCAAAGACGAAAAAACGCAAAATAGAACATACCTTGTGATTAATAAAAAAGGCAGATTAATTTGATAGAGATTTATTGCTGTTTTGTTTACTCTGCAGATGCACTATTGCCCTATTTCTAAAATACGTACCCCTAGTGCCTCACCAACGCGAATGAGTTCGCCTCGTCCAATTAAGCAGCCATTAACAGTTAAGTTTACGCCATCTTTAGGATGATGATTCAGTGTTAGTAAATTTCCAGCCTCTAGTTTGATAATTTGTTCCATGGGCATTTGAATTTGACATAATTCTACGACAATTTTCATGGGAATTTTAGCTACTGATGCTATTTGAGTTTCAGGTTGTGTACTTTGTACAGCAATACTAGATTGATCTTGCAAATCGGGAGTATGATTTTGTGTTAGATCTAAAGCTACCTCTTGCGTAAGATTTTGTGAAATTGAGCTATCTCCTGTCGTGGATTCATTTAATTCTTCAGATAGCTCACCCAAATCTTCTTCATTAACAGAAAAATCAAGCCCGCTAAAGCTATCTTCATTGTCATGATCATCGTTTTGATCACTCTCTTGCGAAATATTGTTAACCATAGCTTTTTCTACCTCATGCAATGCTAATGAATCTGTAATTTTAAGCTCATTATTATTCAAAACTGCTTTAAAACAATGCTTACCATCATTGATAGTTCCAAAAACTTGCCCACCAAAAGTGTACGCATCTAAAGAGCAGTCGTCTAATAATAAAATATCCCCCTCATTAATTTTATTCCATTCTTGAACGGCTAAATAGGTATGACCAAGTTCAATATGTACATTTAAGGCAATCGTTTGCATTAAGACTTGTTCACTATGTGACGGAGTGGTGAGTTTTGCAAAATGTATAACCCAAGATCTTTGTAATTCTGGCGAGATCATCAAGCGGCTCCAAACCGACTGTTGGCCGTAACTTAAAGCAATCTCAATACATAAGGCAGCTTCTGATGTAAAAGAGGTTTGATGGGATACTATGGGCATCAGAGCGCGATCGGCAAGTAATTCGGTAAATTGATAAATCACTTCTAGCGCAATAAAATGCAAAAAACTGTCATTAAGAAGCGGATCTTGAAAATAAATGGGATCGGCTTGTTTAGTCAACAAAAGAGCCGCAAGTACTGCATTTTCTTGTTCAGCAATGATCCAACTTACTTGACCATGCAAGGCGGGCATTGCACATACAACTTGGAAATAGTGTTCTCCCATCCCTTCATAAAATTCAGTTGTGGTGCGCCATTTGATTTCTTTGGCTTCAATTTTAAGACCTTGGCATTCAAAAATTCCTGCCATACGTTCTGAAAGCTCTTCCCATGAAAAAGGAGGCGAACGGCCGGTGAGTGGAATGGCATCCATTTTTTGCAATTGCGGGTCTACCTCAGGTGCCCATTGGAAATTATTAAAATCCGGCGACATAGACATAATTAAACTCTTTACATTTTAGACTGCTTATAACCTGAGCTATGAGTTTTTTGCACCTTTGGGCTAACGTAAAACATTTGGCAATCAAAAATCTATAGCGGGACAATACCAGCTCATATGCCCCTTTATACAAATTTTCGATGCCTAAATCTTTGAAGCAACTCAAAGGTCTAAAAAACCTAAAATTCAGGCTTATACACTTTTTCATCGTCTTTCTTGCTGCTGTTGCTGTTGCTGCTGTTGTTGCTGCTGCTGCTGTTGTTGTTGTTGTTGTTGTTGACCTTTTTGCTGCCCTCTTTGTTGTTGTCTTTGTCCTGTTTCAGGATTATCACTGTCGGTGATAATGGCTTCACCATTTAATCTAATGGCCGCAATGATAATATCTTTACCTTGCAATTTATTTTCTAAAGAATCACTCAATGAAGACATATTGAGATTCATTAAGTTTTTAGCTTCAGGTGATAAGTTAGCAAAACTGATATTTAAATTATTTGGGGAGCTGGCATTAAAGGTTTGCGTGATTTCAATGGTGACTCCTCTAAAAAGTGGCGGTTCATTTAGTGTAACCTGTGTTGTGGTGGAGTCTGCCGCAGTTTGCACTTGAATTTTATCAACACCTAATTGTTTGACAATTTTATCTATATCATCTTGTGTCATACGTGGTCCCTGAACGGTTTGCGTAGCATCAGGTCCGGTCGCATTGATAGGGGCAGCCGTCGTTGCAAAAGCGCCACTCATGCTGGCGATAGCTTCTTCATCTTCCACCGAAGTACGGTCAGTTGCTTTATCTTTAGTTTTCACTTTAGTACTGAATTCGCCTTGTGAAAATGTCCCATCGCCCATATTTTCAGCTGTTCTTGATCTATTGTCAATTTGTGTACCATGCTCAGATTTACCGAGCATTTCTTTATCGGAGCGCTCAAAATCTTTGCCAGAAGCTTCTTTGCCTGCCATTATATTGGTGGCTGCATTTTTACCTGAAAGAATTTTCTCTTCTGTATCTTTTCCAGTAAAAGCTTGTTCAGTAGCGTGTTTACCGCTCAAAATTTTATCTGCTGAACCACTTAAGTCTTTATCATTGCCCTCACCAGAAAGAATTTTTTCAGAAGACTCTTTTCCGGTAAGTATTTTTTCTACTTTACCTTTACCAGTTAATATGTTTTTAGCAGCTTCTTTTCCATCTGCTATTTTGTTACTAGCCTCTTTACCCTTTGAGCTTTGCGCGATAGTTTCATCATCGCTGGCAATTTTTTTATCGCCTATTTCTTTTTGCATTGATTCTTTGGCAATATTACGGCTGTGGGCTTCTTTAGAAGTGTCTGTATTTTCTAAATTTTTATCATAACTTGATTGGTTAGTGCTATTAGGTGCGCTTTGATGAGTATGACTTTTAGAAACTAATGATGCGTTGTCCGCCTTAGAAGAAGCTGTTTCTGGCCGCTCAAATATTTTTGAGATATCATTGTCAGTATTTCTTGCCATCGGTTTTATATAATTAGTTGAACTATCAGTAGTTGTGGTAGATGCATTAGACTTTGCAACGTCAGGGCGATCAAAAGAAAAGCCTCCTTTAGAACCCATGGCTTGCATGCCACCACTTTGACTGCTTGTATCTTTTGCATTTTGGCTAGGATTAGCTGGCGCGGGCATATTAGGTTTAGATGCATCAGGGCGATCAAAAGAGAAGCCTCCTTTAGAACCCATGGCTTGCATGCCACCACCTTGACTGGCTGTGTCTTTTGCATTTTGGCTAGGATTAGCTGGTGCGGGCATATTAGATTTAGATGCATCAGGGCGATCAAAAGAAAAGCCTCCTTTAGAACCCATGGCTTGCATGCCGCTGCTTTGCGTGGCTGGACTATCTTTCACTATCTTTGCGCTGGGGGTAGGTGGTGCAGGGATATTAGGTTTAGCGGTATCTGTACGCTCAGCCATTTTTGAGAAGCCATCATTAGCCATCGGCTTTACTTGGCTGTCAGAGCTTTTTTTAACAATATTTTGGTTGGCAGACTCTTTAAATGACTCCTTACCTGTCAATTTTGAAGCGCCTGGAGATGCCATTCCTCTAATCATGCCACCTTTTTCATCTTTTCTTTCAGTAGGCGCGGCTGCATCTTTTAAGTTTTCTGTATCCCTGGCTAAATCAAAACGAGTTTTTCTTTCATTCAGCCCTAATTCTGATGGCTTCTTTGACGTACCACCAGGTATCGGAAGGGGAGGGACATTGGACGTATCTATTTTATCAGACATAACTCCTCCTATATAAAAAAATAAATAAGTAACTAACGTCTGTTTCGTGCCTGATGGATGGTTGATCCTAATTCATCTTGCTCTCTTCCTTCAATAATTGCCATCTTCTTGCGCATTTCTTTTTCCCAATCTTTTTTGTGATTAACCAATTTGTCTACTTCTTGTCGTTTGATTTTCAAGGTCGCTTGAGCTGCTTCGAGGTTTTTTTCTGCGGTACTTACTTGTAGTTTTTGATCATTAACTTTTTTTTCTTCTAATTTTAGTTTTTCATCAACTGTTTTCAAATATTCTTTTGTCTGTAAAATTTTTGGACTGGTCGACCCTTCATCTAACATTTGGCGTAGCTGCCGCAATTTGTCTTTTTGATGCTCTTTGACTTTATCGCGTGCTGCTTCAATCTCTTTTAGTTTATCTTGTTCTTTTTGCAAGGCCGTTTGTTTCTCTTTAACTACCTTTTCAGCTTCTTCAACACGCCTTTGCTTTACTTCAAGTATTTGCTTAAGTGGATATACTGTATTGGTGCTCATGGGAAGCCTTATCTAAATAATGCTTTAAGCAATTGTAATGTTTCTTGCAATGAACATCTTTCATCGACTGATTGTTTTAAAAAGCGCAAAACTTTGTCGATGTTATCAATAGCAAAATCGGCTGCTTTATCTGATCCTCGTTTATATTCGCCAATTTTAATAAGTAATTCGTTTTTAGCATAATTAGCCAATACCTCTTTGAGCTTTCCAATTAGTTGTAAATGCTCTTTGGTGGTAATAGAGCTAATTACGCGACTGGCTGATGAAAGAACATCAATAGCAGGATAGTGATATTGTCGCGCTAATTCACTTGAGAGGATAATGTGTCCATCGAGGATTGAGCGAACCTCATCAGCGACCGGTTCATTCATATCATCGCCGGCCACCAAAACGGTATAAAAAGCAGTGATACTACCTACATCTGAGTTGCCAGAGCGTTCTAGCAATTTTGGTAGTGTGGAGAACACTGAAGGGGTGTATCCAGCCCGTGCCGGTGGTTCTCCAGCAGCTAAGCCAACCTCACGCAAGGCTCGGGCAAAGCGGGTGACTGAGTCCATCATTAAAATGACAGACTTACCTTGGTCGCGAAAATATTCAGCGATGGCAGTACCCACATAGGCTGCATTTAAACGCAATTGCGAGGCTTGATCAGATGTAGAAACAATTAGAACTGAACGTTTTAAGCCTTCTGGACCGAGATCTTTTTCGATAAATTCGCGCAATTCACGGCCCCGCTCACCAATTAAACTAATGACGTTCACATCAGCGACAGCATTGCGAGCAATCATACCTAAAAGAGTAGACTTACCGCCACCGGCGGCGGCAAAAATGCCCACTCTTTGACCTAAACCTGTAGTTAAAACTCCATCAATAGCTCTTACACCAACAGAGATAGGCTTATTGACTGGCATCCGTTTGACAGGATCTGGAGGAGGTTGAATAACAGGGTAAGTTTCTTCTAAAATTAACGGTCCTTTAGTTTCCTCATCAAGCGGCTCACCCATACCATTGAGAATGCGACCTAATAAATTAGGACCAACCTTAATATGCAGTGGCAAATAAGTTGGTATCACTTCTGAAGATGGGCCAACCCCTTTCATTTCACCTAAAGGTGATAAGAGCACCTCTTCTTTGGTAAAACCAACTACCTCAGCTCGTAAAGGTGCACCTTCTCGTTTAATAAGGCATAGCTCGCCAATTTTGACATTCGGAATCACGGCTTTGATTAACATGCCAATGATTTCAGTGATCCGACCATTGACCGTAGTTAATTCCAGTTCTTCTAAATCTACTAAAAGTTTATCGATTTGATCATGTTGATCGTTAGAAAACATATGCCACTTCCATGCAACTTGTTATTATGAGGCGTATAAGAATAATGGAAAACGCTCAGCCTCAAACTAATGCTTGAGCTAGTTTAAATTTGTACTGCCAATATAGTTTTAGTTGCCTCCATCGCTTTGCTAACTAAGGTACTAAACAATTCGATTTGTCGTTGTGCGGCGCCGATTTTTATTTGAATGGCCATTAAATCGGCCATGTTCATATTGCCGCCTTGTAGTGGCAAAGAACTCGACAAGGAATATAAATCATTTTCGCTCTTTGAGAGCATGCCCATCAACTGCTTTAGTGAAGAAGATGGTGTCTGTGCGTTGCTAGTGGAAAGCGGTGCTTCTAATGGTCTTTCAACACCTGCTTTAGAAAGAGCTATTTTTAAATTATCATCGACATGCGATAAATGATTACGCAAGACGGTACGATAACTTGGTTTAATATCAGTGTTAGGAACGTTAAGTTTTTCCTTCACTTTAGCAATATCTTGCGCTACGGCTTGAGCTTGCTTTTGTAAATCTTTGGGTGAGATGGGAGCGTTTGAATTTCCAATTGCAGAAGGTGAAGAGCTACTATCGCTAGCAGATTCTACAGAGGCACCTTTCTTTTTACTGGAAACACCTTCTATCTCTTCAACTTCAGTTTCTTTTTCTCTTTTGTCTTGTTGTCTATCTTTATCAGTAGCTGATCCGCTATTTTGCGATGAAACACTTTCATCTTCAATGGCAAGCTTTTGCTCTTCATTAGATGGTGTTTGTGTTTCTATGGCTTGCGCGGCTAATGATTTTTGATCTATTCCTGGACCAAGCAGAGAATTGAAACGTTCAGCATTAGGGGCTAGGCGTTCCAGCTCTGTAACAGCTTCTACCGGTGCCTTTTCCGACACCTCTACTGTTTTTTTGACAGATTCAATTTTATCTAGTGACATAATTCACTCCTGTTTACTTAAACAGTGACAAAAATAGTACATTGCTTCATCAAAGCTCGACCAAGTAGATCTAATACACCACCAACAGGTCACTTAATCTGTTGGTGGCGTATTATATGACCAATAATGGCCATAAAGATAGAAGCAAACAATTATCTACTATATTTGCTTATAATCTCCTTAGAAGCGTTATGTTGTGCTGACATAATTTCGGACACAGTGCTAAGTAAACGTGTTAATGATTGCATTTGCATTTGAATATCTAATAATTCACCCATGCTCAACTCTTTACCAGAAGCATTTTTAACTTTAGTTTGCAAATCTGCCATCCGGCTGCTAATAGTCGCAACGGCATCTGTTACCGATATTATACCTGATGAATCAACGTTGCTTGCCATAGAAACCCCCAATTTTCAAATTCAAAGACAAAAAAAGCTCAGTCGAACACTCAACACACGGAAATTACACTTCCTGAAGTTTATCAAAACTTCGCATCATGAGGCCTACAACGCTTTAATTTCACAATACGTGCCTGCATATCTCTATCCATCACGTAACTTAATTCTAGCATTATTTAATAAATAAAGCAAGTTAAGTAAAAAACTACTTTTAATCAATGATAGCTTTTAGAGCTAGTTAGAAATTATCTCAAAAAAAACAAAAATATTTTTTTCAACAAACAAATTTAAAAATAGACTTCTTTCGAAATTGGCTTTTTTTGGAAAAATTGATGTTTTTTGAGCAGATTTGATTCCAAATTTTAAGAGCATATTGTCAATTATGCCCGAAAAATTTAGGATTAAAGATGCCAAAAAAGGCAATTTTAACAAATAAATGTAATTTCGAAAGAAGTCTAATAAGTCTAATTTATTAGTTGATCTGCCCATCTGTTTAATAACTCGAAGTTTGAATTTTATTGCTCTATATTAACGTGAGTGCAAAAAACTCGAAATTCGAGTTATTGAGTTAATCTACTGCAAATAAATTAAACTACTTGAAACTTAAGATGCGCTCTTGAATGCTAAATAGCTAGCTGCTGCTTTTTAACTGGATCTTTTTCGCACCATTTAATCAAAGAGGTACAAAATGTTTTTGTAGTTTCATCGACACTATTTTCATTTAATTTCACTAAATTTTTATGGGCGGTTTTTACATTGGTATTGTCAATTAATGAACACATTTGTAGAAAAACATTTGCTAATTCATTTTCAGGTTCAATTTTAAGTACTTTTTGGAAAATTTCACGAGCACCTTTGGTGTCGGTTTTGTGAATGGCAATATAACCCATGCCTATTAGCGGTGCAACGCTTTTGAGATTCAATAATTGAGCAGCAGAAAAAAGGCGTAAGGCATTCATTTCATCGCTTTGTTTGATGGCGATAAAGCCTAATTCGATTAATAAAATAGCATCATCGCGATAATCTTTTACTAGTGCTTCAACTACCTTATCATCAGGAATTTTCTTTATAAAATCACTATTAGTTTTTTCAGACATACCCTACTCCTCGCTTGAGCATATAATTTATGATTAGGATTTATTCTCAGCCACACGGACGGCTATGATCGAAGCTGATTGGTAGCCAAGTAGCAATATGTTTAAAATTTCGTAAAGATCTTGTTTTTCACCTTTGCGTTGTTCATTCTTTAAGCTTTGAATACGCTTTTCAAGCAAATCTTTTATTTTTTTAACTTCTTGACCGTTTTTCAATTTTTTTTCTAATTCATACGAAAAATCTTGCTTGGTGTTCTTGTCATCACCACTTAAGCCGTACATAGGCACCTCCAATTTTTATTCACTATTCAAAACTGTCATTTAATAGTCAATGTGATATTTTAATCCATCCTTTTCAAGCAACACTTGATTAGGGGTAATTTTTTCAATTTCATAAGCATTATCTAATATATCGCCCTCTGATAAAATACGTCCGTTGATCACTACAGCTCTTTTATTGTTGATGCGCGACTGTCCACTTACCTGATACTGAGTGGTTAAATCGTCGGAAATCTTTTCAATCGCTTGTGTGCGTATGGTATTTTGTATGGAGTGAATACCGGAAATATTTTTAATTTTAGCTAATGCTTCTTCAAAAGCTTTTTCCTGACCACGCGTGATTTTGCCATTAAGCGTTACCTCGCCATTAGCCACAGTGGCTGTAACATTAGTGATATGAGCTTCCTGTAAATAATTATAAATTTGATCCATGATATCTTCTTCCACCACTAATTGCTTGGTCAATAAATTCAAATAAGGAAATTGCAAGCTCAAATAAGTTGATAGTTGTTCGGCCTGTTTGCGCGTTTTTAAACGACCAGAAACGATAAATTCGCCTGGTTCCGGAGAGGAAACGGTAATCCCTTGCCATATATTATCTTTAGCCAAAATAGAGTTTATTTCTTTAGCAGCACCTTCATCAATCACAATTCCAGTGTCGTCAATATGCTTAATAAAATCTAAAGCTCCTAATTGATGACGCAATTCAGTCTTCTGCGATGCAGTGGATAAATGACCAATTAATAACAAATTGCCATTGTTTTTGTTAAAAGAATAATGAACACTTGGAAATGGTTTTATAGCCTCTTCGATCATTGGGATGGCGTTTTTTTCCACTTCAACGGTGACATTTTCTGTATTGAATAAAGAGATGAGACCCAAACTGCCAAACAGTAAAAAACTACCGGTAACAATAAAAAAGATCAGGCGATTAAATTTTCTATCAGCATTTGCGGGTGTATTAATTACCTCTTTTCCAGGTTCTACAGAAGGGTTAAGTGGATCGCCACTTGTTTCCTTACCAATATCAGATGACAAAGATTGACTAGCTGAGGGGAGAATAAGAGGCGAGACAATAGTTTGCATTTCTCCTTCGCGATCGTAGATGGCAAATGAAGTAGTGCCCACTGTGACAATACTCCCTTGAGAATAATTTTGTTGACTAATGACCGGTTGATTATTGACTAGCGTGCCGTTACGACTTTTTAAATCTTCGATCATTAATTGATCATCTTGCGTAACTGTAATTTTAGCATGTTGTCGCGATACGCTGGTATCATGAAAAACAATGTCACAAGTTTGTGGATCAGTACCAATGATATATTCGTGATTGGCTTGCATATAGAATTCGGCCCCATTGTTAGGACCACCGATTACTTTTAATAGCCATCTGCCACTTTCTAACAAACCAAAATTTATCTCAGCTAGTGCTGGGCCGGTGCTATCGCGTTCATCAAAAAAAATTGTATCGCTACTGGAATTGTCAGCGCTTTGATTAGGTGGTGTGGGAGCGGCCGAAAAAGGCGTTTGTGGTTCATCAAAAGTGTCAGATGCGTCTATTGGCTCAACTAAATTATCATCACCTACATCGACAATATGGGCCGAAGGATCAGTGTAGTAACGAAAAGTACCGCTACCAATCTTAATCGTATCACCATGATTTAAAATATGCGATTCTGTGCCAATTTCTTCCTCATTAATTGCCACAGGATTAGTCTGGCTAAGATTTTCTACAGCTATTCCTTGAGGTGTCAATCGCGCTAGAAGATGTTTGCGCGAAACCAAGGCATCGGGAATAACTAATTGACATTCATTTGGATCTCGACCGATGATCCATTCCACCCCTTCTTCAAATGATAAGACCAAGCCCTTGGCTTCTCCTTCTTCAGCGACCAATTTTGCAATCATATCCCATCCTTCGGTGTCTTTAAAATGTTAGCAAGCTGTGCTAGGCTAATTTTAAGACTCTTTTACGCCAAAAATCGATGACGCTAACAAAGTCTTCTAATTTTTCTTTAAATTCTTTCTCTGAGCAATTGTAGTCTAGCTCGCGGCAAAGCGTCAACATATTATCACTTTCTAGCCAGCCAATAGTTGCTGAGCGCGTGCCGCTACCAAATAGATTCGCCTCCATTATTTGTATAAAAATAGCTTCGCGATTTTTTTCCGGTGCTGCCGCAATATTCCCTTTTAGTAGTAAACTCTTTGATAACTCAAACGCTTCCACATCGATCTCATCAGCAAAAGCTAATGTATAATGGCCATTTTCATGGGCCGTTATATCATTTTCCATTTTCAGCTCACTGGCGAGCATTTTAACTAATCGACTTAACATCTGTTACCTATTAGTTCCCTCTCTTGTAATTTTAACCTCTTATTGATCCAGTGGTGGCCTTACTTAAAGAAACATCTTCGCTATAAACTTCAGATGTGGCTTGTGCAGAAGCGCTCATGCTACTGTTAGCTAATTGTTGTAGACGACTAATAATCTCTTTAATAGCGTTAGTTCTTTCTTGTTCACTTTTGGCAACACCCTGCAATACAATGTTCTTGGCAGTTTCAAACCCAATACCGGCATTAATGCCACTTCTTACCATATCAAAGAAGGCTTTACTTTCCGGTTGCATTCTAAGGACCTCCTTGCGGATCTCTTTATCTAGACTAGCTCGTATTTCTAGCTTCTCTTTTGCTAAAGGTGTTATTTGGTTGTTGAGATTATCAATTTGCCCTTGTTCTTGCGCGCTGAGTGCACCATTAGGACCAGTAGGATTAGCTTTAATTTGAGCAATTTGAGTATCCAAATCTCCTATCTGTGTGTCAAGCTCGCCAACTCGTTGCATTTTGACCGGATTTTTCTCCTCGATTGTACGTTTAGCTTCGGCTTCCATTTGCAAACCTTTGGCTATTTCCATGACTGATACAGTAGCATTGGCAATTTCTTTATAAGCTTGCATTTGTTGTTCTTCAGATCTTAAGCTATATTCTCTACTAACTGCTGCAACCATTAAATCACTGAGCTGCGAGGTCAACTCTGAGAACGAAAAAGAAAACTCTCTTTCTTGAACAGACATTGAAAGATATTGACGGGCTAATAGCCGCATGGCCAGCCGCATGGCGCTTTGATCCGAAGAAGCTTCTGGTTTGTAAGGTTCATAGGGAGGTATTTTAGGATTGGCAAGATCAATTATTAAATTGCTATTATCGGTATTATTAGCAGCAGCAGTCGAATCATTGTTTGGTTTATAAGTAGGATTGATAGGTTTTCCTGAAATTGGGTCAGTAGAAGTTATTGGATTTAGATTTCTTCCCCCAGATTCAAGAGGGGCTGTGCCTGTAGTCATAAAACCTCCTTAGCTTCTACATCTGTGCGATTAGATAGCTCATTTTTTAATTGCTCTATTTCCACTAAAACTCGCTCTCTTAGAGCTGCATGTTGCGGCATATCTTTAGATAAGGTGATGGCTGTTTCAAGTGACGCAAGGGCAATAGCTGGTAAATTAATGTGCATTAGACAATCGTGTAGGTGAAAATATGGAAGGGGATCTAATGGATTAATCATAATACTAGCAAAATAATAAGCGATAGCTTCTGGATATTGCTTTAGATGATGACAACAAGCCGCCATACAAAATGGATAGCGAGGATCGATTCGATCCAATTCTCGTAGGGTGCTAAATATTTTTATGGCGGCTTGATATTGACCAGCTTGAAATAATAAATAGCCTTTACCATAAAGATTACTTAGTGTCACTGCAGAATTGGCAATTTCTTCCTCATGAGATTGCTGAGGATTATTAATAAATTTCTGCATCTCTTTCTCCATCTCTTTTAGGCATTGTGGAGAAACGTGCTTTGCAAACTTTGTGCGAATTTCTTCTGCCACTAGGTTTAGGAGTGCGGGATCATTCATTTTGTCTGCTAACATAATACTCCTCCCATTAAAATTCTCTAAAGCTTTATGCATTTTTTATGCCATTAAGCACTTAAATTTACATTAGCTGAGCGTCCATAAGCAGCCATAAGTTCAGTAAATGTTCTATCAGCATCGCCCATCATCCCCGCTGAAGATTGCCTGCTTTTTTGCAGATCAGCCATTATATTTTCTAATATTTTAATTAAGGCTTCTTTATATTGTTGACTTTCGGCTATTTTTCCTGTTGCCTCTGTAATGTCGGCTAACTCAAAATAAACTTGAGCTTGCAGCGTACCTGCCACAACCTGCCCAATTTGCGGTGCTAATTGTACGACTTTAAATAATAATTGCACCTTATTAGCTTGCAATAACCTTGGAAAGTCCATTAATTTTTCTAACATTGATGAGGGCATATTTCTTAAATTGGTCGGTATATTTTTAATGACTGTTATAAATGACTCTAACCATTTTTTTGGATCAAAATTAGCCACTCTATCGGCTAGACTTTGTGCTACATCTTTACTTGAATCTTTCAGCGATACTTTGGCGACGATCATCATTAATGCTAACATCTGTATCACAGTGACAAATATTTCGATTATTTTTAAGGTTTCTTCATCCACATTGGCCATCTTTAGGTTGGCGGTTACCAATTCAGGTAAAGCTTTACTCTTCATCAAAGTTAACATTGCTGCTTGCATAGCCAATTGAGACATCACTTTTGAGAGAACTTGATTTAACATTGTAGCTCCGCTGCCTGGAGAATAAGAAGCTGCTAAAACAAAAGCCCCAACAACGACACTAGTGATAACCGCCTTAATAATGGCTTTCACTAACGTTTTAAGTTTATGATCGGCGATCTCCATTTTATCTAAAAGTTCATCCAAACCCTCTAACATAGTCGCGGTTAAGCCAAATTCATCGTCAAGTACTGTAAATGTTACTACAGCCGCAGTAGCGACTCCCATACCAATCAAAGTAGGTCCATTGACAGCCATAAAGGCTGCTACACCACCGCTGGTGGCACCAAAGGAGAAAATCATACTTCCAATACCAGCTATTAAACTAGCTCCAAATAAGCCAACGCCAACCCACTTCATAATTTCATTGGTGGAAGCAGCTTCTTCCTGAGCTGCTCGCTCTTCTTCAGCTTTAACTTTTTGTTCGGCAATTTGCTCTGTTAAGCGCTCTACCTGTGCTAATTTTATTTCTACTAGTTCGCGCGATAAAGCGGTGTCCTCTTTTTGCATATTGAATAGGGCTGTTTTTAATTCGCGAAAAGTACGGGTGATGGCCTCCAGATATGCACGATCACTTGGTGCAAAAGCACTAGCACCATCTTTTAAAGCTATATCGATACCAGCGGCACTGAGCTCTAAAGTATTGGCATAAAGATCGATAATGGCGGCATTATTCTTGGGATCTTGGATGGCATCGCGTAAGGGGCCTGCTAATGGTGAAGTGGTGTTTGTACCCGGCGCACTCAAAGTAGGGGAGGCAAATGAAGCCAAATAAGATCCATAAGCAAGGGTTTGGCTCGTCATTGTTTCATCTAGGGTGCTACTTAGTGTGCTTAGCATCCCACTTTCAGTTGTATTTATGTCTTTAACAGGGGATGCTTGATAAACTTCATCTCCTTGCGTGGGTGGAACTTTTACTCCCTCTGGCTCTATACTTCTTAAATCTGGCATATAGACCTCGCCTTGAATAAATCTTTCTTGCTAGCGTTTTGATGGCTGTAACTGTTCTTTTAAACTTTCAATCGCTAAAGCAGCACGTTCTTTGATAACCTGATAGGAGGGGAAATTAGTTGACTTTGCTACGACCATTTCTAAAGAAAGCAAGGCCGCTAAATTTTGCTTAGTTTGCATATAACAATCAGCCATATGATAATGGGGAACGGGTGATAGAGGATCAAGCGTTATGCAAGCCCCATAAATTTGGATGGCATTCTCATACTCGCCTAACATATGAAAGCAAGCGGCTAAACCTAAACTATATTTGATTTCCATGTTGTTAACTAATATCAAAGTGCGAAAGATGTGAGTAGCTTCTAGATATTTGCCTGAATTATAGAGGCGATAGCCTTCGGCGTAGAGTCGCTCTACTTGCTCATCGCTGAGATTTAACGCTCCTTTAAGTACGCCACCACTTTTGATAATTTTTTGTCCATACTCTTTGAGTGCGGCGTCTAATTCGGATGCCAATAAATCGTTAGCCTGTGTATCAGGAAGATTTTTAGTAATTTTTTTTTCCATGTACCCCTCAATTTTAAAGTCATGAAAGACCATTGCCTTTCTTTGTAGCTTGCTTGCAGTGCTTTTTATCTAAAATTAAGTAAATCTACTATATTTATCAAAAAGTTCTTTAACTGTTTGCATAGCTGAATTGAGTAAATCCTCTAATTCGGAAATTAGATCTTTAATCGATTGCATAGAGGTGGTCGATTCTTTTGTATAATTTTTTGCTTTATCAATCACCGTATCGAATTGTTTATAAACCTTCTCAAGTTCAAGGCTGGCTGATTTAATATCCGCATCACTAGCACCGGATCCTTTTTTTAATATCCCTAAGTCTACATCGCCTTTAAGCTTTGTTAGCCTTTCCTGGAGAGCAGTGCCCAAATTTACATCTGTTGTGTCTGAAATCATCAAACTGCGCAAAAGGGTAGTGAGATTGGCAAGCAATTGTAATAAATCTATAAGTGTACGCACTCTTATAGCTCCACCTTGATTATCGATATCATCGATTGAATTTCTTAAAGCATTGATATCGACTGCCTCAGGTGCATTGATTCGAGCTAGATTGGTGTTATCAGCCCCCTGAGTACCCAAACTACCATTGACTGAATACATATTTACCCCCTCTATCCACACTTTAAATTTATTAACCTCTACCTAGTTTTTGAGTAGTATTTTTATACATTTCATCAAACTTATCCATCATCGCTTTAATCAAGCCCAAGCGTTCGCTCAGATCTTTCATTGACATACTCAATGAGTCCTGTGCTTTTTTACTAAAATCAGTCACAGCTACCATGCTATCGCTCAATTGCGTAGCGAAGTCTTCGTCTAGAGCTAATTTTTTGGTGGCCGCATTCATTGCTTGTGGGTTATTTTTATCGACTCCAGCAAAAGCTTCATCAATGCGCGAGACTATTTTTTGTACACCATCAATAGTGCTCTGAACACTATTCATATCCTGCTCTAATGTCGTTATTTCATCTTGATCGGGATTAGCACTCTTAGTTAGCTGTTCTCGTTCATTTTGCAATCCAGCCATTTTATCTTGCAAAGTCTTAATTTCGGATTTCAAACCATCATTGTAGGATAAAATTTTTCCAGGAGTGTTCGCATCGATTCTGGCATCGAACTTAATGTCAATGCCACTAATTTTAGTTGGTTTAGGTGGAACTGGAGGTGGATTTGGATTGAAGCGCATTTTATTAGAAGTTTCTACATCGGGAATTACGCGTAAGGCTAAAGCGAGACCAGCGGGATTTCTACCATTATCAAAATCATCCCATGTACCTATATTAGTATTTGGTGCTACCGTTTTTAGCTCATCATACATTTCTTTATCAGTCATAGTTAAGGCAATCGTGTTATTACAATAATCTCTAATTTTTTTTAAAATGGCGCCCGAGTTTTCTGGTGTATAACTAAGCCCTTTTTTGATGGCATCTCGTAGAACAGAACCAAGTTTATTATGCTCATTTCTACTGAGAAGATTATCCAGTTCTCCTTTTGTAAAGAAGGTATTGTGCTCAATATAATCAGCCTTATTATCATTATAAGTCTTTAAATCCTTGTTATATTGTACTAAAGTGACATCATTATAATATTTTAATTGATCTTGATAATCGGCTTCCAAATCAGCATCGGTGGGTACATAGCGTTTGCCTAAAGTCACATCTTTAATTTCTTTTAATCCTTTAATAGAATTTTCAGAAGAAGTTATCCTATCAGCTAAATCTGACGTTTTAGCAGTGTTGGCCTTTTGAATTTTATTCGCGGCATCAGCCATAGTCATGGCAAATTCTTCTACCCCCATCACTACATACTTGGTCCCATCAAATGCAATGTAACCTAATTCACTGACACTATGATTGCGCTGTAGACGTTGCCATGTCTGTAACGATTCTAAAGTGACCCTATCCAATAGTCCCATTGATTCACGTTGTGCTTTAATATTACCAACCAAGGTACTATCAATATATCTTGCTGGGCCAAGAGCATCGACCTCTGTTAACAAGCGGTTCAATTCAGCGACATCTTCCTCGGTGGTGGGTTCTATGCGTGTTGATAAATACATTATTTCTTGTGAAAGTCTATTGTAAGCAAGCCATTCATCTGTTTGACGTTCGCTAATATCTTCTTGATTATCGCTTTTTACACTATCATTTCCTGCTGTTTTTTCTGCTTCACGTGCGTTATTGTAACTATCAGTTATACCCTCGCTATCACCTGAGCCGCTAGTTATTCTCATAGCGACCTCCTTATAATGAGACTAATAATTAATATGACCCTCTTTCTTATATTTTATATCCGAAGCTAAATAAATAACAATTTAATTTAAAAAAATAGTTTACGGCTGTTGTTTTTTTTCATAATCTTGAATATCTGGCTTTAGTAGTTTAGCATCATCGGTATAGCGCAATATATTTGGCATTGCCAAAAAAATCGCTTGCTCTAAAAATGAACCCGTTTTACAATCACTCGCATAGTAACTGGAACTACGGGTTTCTACAAAAGTGAATTGACTGCGGGTGTAGCTCAGTGGTAGAGCATCACGTTGCCAACGTGAGGGTCGTGAGTTCGAATCTCATCACCCGCTAAAGAGTTTAGGTTATTTAAATACTATTGTGTAGTGTTTGGCAATCTGTTAAATGTCAATTATTTTTAGCTTGTTAAGCGCTTAGCCATAAGCGATAGTACTTTAAGTAAATGAAGTTAGTTTAGATTAAAGAGGCTGAACAAAATGATCGTTTTGTTCAGCCTCCTTAATAACCTGAGCTTTGAGTTTTTTCACTGTTGGGACTTGCTTTAAAGCCAATCAAAGATTCACTATCATGATAGTATTGCTTCAATGCTATTCTAACATAGATCTTTGCCGTTTTTTGGCATCCATGGCAGTGTTAAAATGATAACACAAAACCTATGTTAATAATATCATAGTTATTAACGATTGACAAAGCCTCTTTCCCGAAGCTTATGTGAATATATGTAGAATATATAGACTATTAACACGGAAATAAATATGTCAAAACAGCGTAAGCCCAGCCCACAAGATAGGCCTAGCATTGAATGTTCTTTGACGCCATATGTAATCGAGGATACCGGACGTGGAGAACGTTCGATGGATATTTATTCCCGCCTGTTGAAAGATCGTATTATTTTCATTGGCACCGAAATCGTCGATCAAGTTGCTAATGCTGTAGTAGCACAGCTACTTTTTTTAAAAATGGACGATCCCAAAAAAGATATTCACATTTATATAAATTCCTTAGGCGGTTACATCACCTCAGGTTTAGCTATTTTCGATACCATGCAATATTTGGGTTGCACTATCAATACTTATTGCATTGGTCAAGCAGCTTCAATGGGAGCGCTTTTATTGGCAGCTGGTACAAAAGGAAAACGGTTTGCCCTTCCTCATAGTCGGATGATGATCCATCAACCTTATGGTAGGGTAGGCGGCACTTCAGCAGATGTCGATCTACAAGCGCGAGAGTTATTGACGCTCAAAGGCGAATTATTAAACATTATGGGTGATTTAACTGGTCAGCCACTTGCACGAGTGGCGGCTGATTCAGAACGCGATTTCTATATGAGTGCGCAAGAAGCCAAGGAATATGGTTTAATTGATGAAGTCATCATTCCAAAGAAAAAAATTATATTACCCAATAGTTTAGAAGGAGGGCAAACTAAATAATATTGCTGTTTTGGGAAATTCAAAACAAAATTTTATTTTGTTTAGCTCGTAAAGCTATATTTATTTTTTTAACAATCTAGTTGTTTTGCTGTGCGCAAATTTTTGCATAAAAATTACTGGTAAAGCAGTATTGTTTTTGCATTTTTTTGCAATTGGTACGCTATTGTTTGAATTAATCGCCATTAACATGTATCTGAAAGGTTGAAATTATGCCCACCTGTACAACTCATGAAGAAGCATGGACGCAGTTTTTACAATTTGCAAAAGCACATTGTTCCCCAGTCGCATTTGGCAATTGGTTGGCGCCCATTAATGTAGTAGAAAATGATAGCCAAGAGCTGGTATTAGAAATTCCAAATGTTTTCGTGCAAGACTATCTTCTTTCTAACTACAAACAAGATTTATGTGCCTTTTTGCCAGTCAATGGTTTAGGAGAACCTGCAATTCGTTTTGTGATCGCTGCACAAAAAAAGCAAGCCGTACAATCAATGCCCGTGGTAGCAAATGAAAGTGTATCGGAGGTGCCAGCGGCCGCCCCCGCACGCAATAATGCAGATGTTAAACTTAACTTGGGTTATCTTTTTGAAAATTTTATCGAAGGGCCTAGCAATCAATTTGTCAAATCGGCTGCTATGGGAGTTGCTCTTAAACCTGCTCATTCCTATAATCCTTTATTTATTCATGGTGGTGTAGGCTTAGGTAAAACACACTTACTGCATAGTATTGGCCATTTTATCCGCCAGCATCACAAAAAATTAAATATTCAGTGCATTACGGCAGAAGCTTTTATCAATGACTTAGTTGATAGCTTACGCAATAAATCGATTGATCGTATGAAAAGATTTTATCGTTCAGAAATCGATGTATTGCTTGTGGATGATATTCAATTTTTGCAAAATAGATTAAATTTTGAAGAAGAATTATCTTATACTTTTGAAGCGCTCAAAAATAAAGGTGCTCAAATTGTCATCACTAGCGACCAACCTCCTTCTTCACTCAAATTATCGCGTCGCACTATTAGCAAAATGGAGGGTGGTTTGGTTGCCCTAATGGGTGCACCGGAGCTTGAGACGCGCGTCGCTATCTTGCAAGCTAAAGCTGAGCAAAAAGGGTTACATATTCCATATCGCGTAGCGGTGTTCATTGCCGAACACATATGCGATAATGTGCGTCAATTAGAAGGTGCCATTAATCGCTTAAGTGCTCATTGTCGTTTAATGAACCTCAACGTCACCGAAGAGTTAGTTTCAAAAACATTGTGCGAAATGTTACAACATGCCCCGCGCGAAAAAATTTCCGTTGAGCAAATTCTAAAAAGCGTGGCCGATATTTTTGAACTGCGCGTAAGTGATTTAAAAAGTACAGCGCGAACTAAAGATATTGCCTTAGCCCGTCAAGTAGCCATGTATCTGGCTAAAGATTTGATTCATGAGTCGCTAATTATGTTGGGTGAAGCTTTTGGCAAAACGCATTCAACTATTTTGCATGCCTATAAAAATATCGAAAAACAATTAGCTTTAGATGTAAATTTACGCCGTCAAGTCGATGTAGCGCGTCGTAATGTCTGTCATAAGTAATGTTTAGATGTTTATAAGCATACATTATGCAATAAATTATTATCGACAATTCAAATTGTGTTATCTGCTTATACTTTTATTTTTTTGTACGGGCTGCAATCGTCCGTGTGGAACACATACATTCTATGGTGCTGATGAATTAGTAATTGATTCATATAAAATCCGCCAAGGTCAATCCGAAATTAACATGCGAGCTTGCATTGAGAAATTAGAAATTAATGACGAAGATTTGCATGAATATGATGATCAAATAGTTGATGGCGATATATTAAATATTAGCCTCTATTATCCACAACGTCGAGATCTTGTAGCTGATCTTGAAACAATCAATTTGCAAATCGGTTTTTGTGTATATGAGGGGGTTGTTTATTTACCTCTAGTAGGCTCTATTGAGGTAGGCGGTTTAGACCTTGAGGGGGCGCAAGCCAAAATTATTGAGGCTTGGAAAAAACATTTTATAGAGGGGCAACTTTTTGTCAGATATAAAGAGCGTTTACACAGAAAGGTGGAATTGATTGGTGCTATAGAGGAGTCGGTTGTGCCGGTGGATGGTAAAATGCGTTTGTACGAGTTATTGACAATTGCTAAGGTGAATACATCGGCTAATTTTTTTAAAAGCTATGTTATTAGAAATGGCCAGCAACTGGACGTTGATTTAAATAGACTGGTTCATGAAGGTGATTTATCTGCTAATATTGTCATGCGCGCTGGCGATCGCGTTTTCATTGCTTATCCCAATGAGCATGCTGTTTATATGATGGGAGAAATAAAGAAACCTGGCACTTTGAGTTTACCGCATGGCTTATTGCCATTAAGAGAGGCGTTAACAATAGCGGGAGGCGTTTCGCTTTCAGGTGATTTAGAAGCCATTCAAGTAATTCGTGGAGCCGCGGCTATCCCCAAAATATATGTGCTTTCTTGGCGTCATATAGCCCATTTATCTAATAATAGTTTATTGCTCATACCTGGCGATGCTGTCTATATTCCTGAAAAAGCAATCTCTAGTTGGAATCGTTTTGTTTGCCAATTATTGCCTCGAGCGTTTTGTTTTAATTGGGCATTAAATTAACGCATGTCATGCTGACTTTAGCTGTGACGCAAGTTCAAAAGTGGCGAAAAACTTATAGCGGCTAAAGCAGGGTCTGGCAAATATTTGTTGAAATTCCAAATTAACCCGATAAACAGAAATATGGTTAATCTGGAATTAGAAACTTACCTTACGCCCATAAATTGAAGAGTGCTTAAACTTTTTGACCACTGGCACGTAAACTACGTACTATTGAGTTTACACCTAATTTATCTAGTGTTCTCATACCCGCCGCTGACATTTTTATGCAAATAAAACGGCTTTCATCAGCAAACCAAATGCGCTTTTTAATGAGGTTTGGTAGAAAACGGCGTTTAGTTTTACCAGTAACCTTTAAACCAATACCCTTTTTCTTTTTGGCAATACCGCGAATGGCATATTTGTAACCACGAACTGGTCTTCTGCTCGTTATTTGACATACTTTTGACATAATGATCTCCAATTGCTATGCGTGTAAAATGGGTGTAATTTAGCATACGTAGATTTAAAATACAAATGTTTCTGCATCATAATTTTGAGGCTAATTACATTTTCCCCAACCTTCTATGGCATTATTTGATATATTAAGCACAAAGTTAGATTCCCAACAGCTTATTAAACAATTTATTCTAAACTGAATGCCATCCATCACGCGTATTTAATCTTTTTGTTTTGTGTTTTTTTATTTCCTGTGCAACTAACTGCTGATTGCTTGTTTCTTGATCGATGAGAGTATCAACTCTCTTTTTTAGCTCTTTTAATAAGAGCCAGTCGGCATAGATCAGATGCTCTTCAATTTCATTTAAGCGTGCCTCTTCTTCTGATGTCAGCGCTAATTTTTGATAAAAAAGTGGGTGCTCCTTTTTTAACATATCAATATCTTCTTGAAAATGAACAAAAGATTGCCGCATAGCACCCTTTAAAGGCGTGTTAGGGCTAACTTCTTCTAACTTTTGCCCATCTGCCACACTGGCCAAACGATAAAGGTTTTCAATAAAGGCTTTTTCGGTAGACGCGGATAACATTTTTTCAGCTTTAGAAAAATCTATTTTTGCCAACTTTTTACCCCCGTCTATACCGTTAACCTGAACTTTAGATTTTTTGTCCTTTTAAAAAAGGACGAAAAAATCCAAAACTCAGGCTATTAATCTGCTTTTTTTTGGAAATCTTGATCCAGTACCAATAATGCAGCACGATCGTCACCAATTAATTGGATCAGATCTAAATTATCCTGCGCATTTTTCTCCTCTTCTACCTGCTCAGTTATGAACCACTCTAAGAAAACTTTTGTAGCGTAATCTTTTTGTTCCATTGCCAACTCATACAATTGATGTATGGAGTGAGTGACTTTTTGTTCGTGTTTTAGAGCTAGTAAAAAGATTTCATGGATAGAGTTGAAAACGACTGTCGGTTTATCGATAGCTGGCAGATCAACATGCAGGTTGCGATCAATGATATAATCAAAAATTTTCATCCCATGTTCATTTTCTTCGCGACTTTGCTTGCGAAACCATTTACCCATACCATCTAGGGGGATATTTTCAAAATAAGAGGCCATCGATAGATACAAATATGAAGAATAGAATTCTAATTTGATTTGCTCATTAAGAGCTTTAAATATTTTGTCATCCATTTTATATAATCCTTTTGCTGGTTATTGTTTTAGCTAAATAATAGGTTAAGTTCAGATTATTTAAAAACGAAAAATCACTCACCAGCTTAGCCTCTTTCTTCTTTATCTAATTTTTTAATATCCTCAATAATCAATATTTGCGGATATTGAGCAGGTAAATAAAGAGGACCGGCAATCAATATTAATTCGCCACTCTTTTCAATTGTCAGTAAGCGACTTTTCATATCAAGGGTTAATTCATGCGCAGCCAGACTATAACGAGGAACGTAATTATAAGGATCGACGCGCAATGGACCAACTAGTAGAAAGCGTGTGTTGTTGCCATTGGCATCTAAATAAAAAGATTCTCCTTCATGGTAAACGGTTCCTTTAATGCGCATGCGCATATCAAGTAAAGTGGCCCCTGCATTAGCTAGTGCTCTGCGTATAGGTTCATAGCTATAGGGTCGCATGGGGTCCCAAGTCATGATGGCCACCCCGACTTTGCTGTCGATTTTAAGATTTGCTATTTCGGGTATTTCTTGTAAACTACTAGCTAATCGTGGAATGCAAGTATCTAAGCATATGAAGGGGTTCCACTTAATAATTATCTCTTCAATTTCCCCTTGCAACATACTTATTGTAAAGATTAGCATAAAAATTAGGCATTTGAATAATTTGTGCATGATTTTACCTCCTGCGCTGATTTTTTTTTATTCTTATTCAAGTGGCATTTAAAAACGAGAGGAGAATAGCGCAATGACTAAAACCAAAATAGTTTGTACCATCGGTCCTTCCGTTGATTCGCTGGAAAAAATTATCGAACTGCTGCAAAAAGGGATGAATGTTGCGCGCTTAAATTTTAGTCATGGCACTCATGAGTCTCATCAGAAAATTATCCAACAGCTAAAATTTGCTCGTCAACAATTACAATGCCCATTAGCAATCATGCTTGATACTAAAGGACCTGAGGTGCGTTTAGGTAAAATAGCCACACAACAGGTTAACTTGGAGCATGGGCAGATGTGGCATTTGTTACAAGAAGAAGGAGAGGGGAATGCCCAGCAAATTAGCATACATCCCGGTCAAATTTTAAAAAATCTGACTATCGGCACGCGTCTATTGTTTGATGATGGCAATATATCGGCAGAAGTTGTTGAAAAGACAAAGACCGGAGTAATGGTAATTATCGATCAAGGAGGTCCAATTAGTTCCGGCAAAGGGGTAAACATTCCTAATACGATACTTGATTTACCAGCAGTGACGGCAAAAGACATTGAAGATATACAGTTTGGAGCAGCGCAAGATGTCGATATGATAGCAGCTTCCTTTGTGCGTGGAGCGCAACATGTACGCGAGATCAAAGAAATATTGCAAGCTGCAAAAAAAAGCGAAATTTTAGTAATCGCCAAAATTGAAAATAAAGAAGGTATTGAGAATTTTGATGCTATTTTGCATGAATCTGATGGTATTATGATTGCGCGTGGAGATTTGGGGGTAGAGATGCCCTATGAGCAGTTGCCAGGATTACAAAAAATGATGATTCGCAAATGTTATTTTGCCGGCAAGCCCGTAATTACCTCGACTCAAATGTTAGAATCAATGATCAATCAATCACGCCCTTTGAGAGCAGAGGTTTCTGATGTTGCTAACGCTGTCTACGATGGCACTAGTGCTACTATGTTGTCAGGGGAAACTGCTGTGGGACATTATCCTATTCAAACCGTGGAAGCCATGCGTAGAATTATTGCAGCGGCTGAGCATGATTTTGATTTTGTTAATTTTTGGCAGCAACATCTGAGCATTCCGCAGACTATTTCGGCTTCATTAACTTTGGCAGCTTTGTTAACAGCATTTCAAATTGGGGCCAAAGCTATTTTTACGGGTTGTTATCAGGGGGCTCGTTTTTTAGCACGTTTACATCCAAGAATGCCCATTTTGGCTATTACAGCAAACCCTAAAATTTTTCATCAAATGTCTCTTCTTTGTGGAGTGATACCCATTTTACAATCCGATTTTACCTCATTAAATGATGGGATAAAAGAGATTAGTCATTTTGCACTGCAACGCGAATTATTAACCGATGGTGATTTTGTCTTAGTAGTTTTTAGTCAACACGGTGCAACCATTGATGCCATCAGTGTTGAGCAAGTTAATTCTGCTAGCTAAAAATTCCTGTAATTTCGAAATAAACTTAATACTAAAAATTTCGTAAAAACAAATAAAATATATCCGCAATATATTTATTTTAAAAAATTATATTATTGGTTTAATAAAACATATTGCTATAATTCTATTTATATTTTAAAATGATACTAAGCGAATTAATAATAATGGTGATAATTATGAATATATATGAAAATTTTAATAGATTAATATCGGCACTGAAAGAGGTAATAACCACAAAAGTTTATGTAGAATATAACAATCATACCTTTAGTGTAGTAGATTCTAAAGAAGCTAAACATACCAGTGTTGAGGTTAAAGAATTAGCTAATGTTATTGAGAGTGTTGTCGCAGATAAAATGGCCACTAAAAATGAAAGCGATTTAGATAATATTGAGAGTTTTCGGACATTGCTCAGTGGGTTAAAAACTTTGCAAGGATCGTTAGCTAATAAAATTTTTTTACGTTTGTTTTCTTTTGAATTTCGCGCGGCACGCTCGCAAATCGATCAGGCTATTGATAAAATTTCCCGTCGCCTTGAGGAACTTGAAAAAGCTGATCGCCTTGACAGAAGTGAAGGAGATATAAAACTCAACGATACGCCTCTGCCCAAAGGATTAAAAAAAAATTATAAGTATCCCAAAGGGACAGAAATACCAAAAAGCGCCCCTTCACAAAAACTTAAACCTAAAAACGAAGCAACTGATCTTGAGTTGGAAGAGATCAAAGCAAGAAAAAGTCAGATAGATGAAGAGCGTGAAAAAGGTCAAATAACAGCTAGTAAACGAGACGATAATAAAAAACAAGCCATCTTACGCTATGAGTATCGTCATCAATGGGATTCTGAAAAAGAACCTCCAACTGTAGAAGGTATTTCAGATAAACCAAAAAAAATATTGAAAGAACGCCCAAAAAAACTTGATAATTCTTAATCTTAAATAAACTTCTTGTAAGATTTATAATAGGTAATTTTACAAGAAGTTTTTTATTTGATTGTAACTTAATTTAATTATCAGGGTCATGTTCGCGGAATATTTGATATTTGACCTCTTCGTCATCATCGTCAAATTGACCTTGTTGCAGATAATAAATGTAAACGGCTAGTCCTGCTACGGTGGCAGCTACGCCGCTGATAATCATCCAAAACATAAATTGACTCTTATAATCTGCATATTGATTTTTACAATAGACTTCTTTTGTTGCGTACGATTTTGATGCAATCCAAAGGGGCAAAAAAATCAAAATTCGGTTATATGCTATCAATAGCCATTATTCTGGTCATCTGATCAATAGGTGCTAAAAATGGTAGCTCTTCTTGTGTAGTGGCCCCTAAATCTTTAAATTTACGTGCAGCGATCAAAACGCGACTTTCTAAAGAGCCCACAGTCTTGTTATAAGCGGTCACACTTTTTTCTAAACCTTTGCGCATTTCTTCAAAATGTTCAACTAGAGTATACAGGCGCTCATATAGTGTGTGTCCAAGGGCACTAATTTTTTGTGCATTTTCGGCCATTGATTCTTGTCGCCAACCATAGGCCACTGCTCTTAAAAGTGCAATCAAAGTAGTCGGTGTAGCTAAAATTATTTGCTGCTGCACGCCAAATTCTATTAACTCAGGATCTTGCTCAAGGGCCGCACTAAAAAAAGTTTCACTTGGTAAAAACAAGACGACAAATTCAGGCGTTGGCTGGAATTGTTCCCAATAATTTTTACTTGCCAATTGTGTAATATGAGTACGCACATGTTTAGCATGCTCTTTTAATTTTAACACGCGTACCGTTTCTTCGGATTCCAGAGCTTCTAAATATGCATGTAAAGGGGTTTTGGCATCAACAACCACATGTTTAGTATTTGGCAATTTAATGATTAAATCAGGGCGCAATTTACGCTCCTGATTATTTGTCGTCAATTGACAAGAAAAATCGCAATGCTCAAGCATACCAGCCATCTCAACGACGCGCCGCAATTGAATTTCTCCCCAACGTCCGCGCACATGGGGCATCCGCAATGCTTTTACTAAGTTGCCAGTCTCAGATTGTAATTGAATTTGCACTTTGGCCAAACTATGCACCTGTTCAGTTAAACTTGAATAGGCCGAAAGCCTAGCCAATTCTAGTTCGGCCATTTTTTTGTTAACGTTTTCCAAAGACATTTTTAAAGGATTCACTAAAGTGTCAATGGCTTGCTGACGCACATGCAATTCATTTTTGGCCCCTTCATGCAATTTTTCAAAACGTGCTGAAGCTAACTCCAAAAAAGAATTTATGTTTTGTTGTAAAGCATCGGCTGATAGCGCTTTAAAAGATTCGCTTAAACGTTTTTGAGCATCATGTAATAATGCAATTTTTTCTTGTTCGTAAAAGCTTTGCTGTTTTATTGATGATTCTTGCTGTGCTAAGCTAATTTTAACATTTGTATAGTCAGACAATAGTTGGTTATACGACTCTTCTTTAATTATAATTGCTTGTTCTAACGCTGTTATACGACTGGCTTTTTCTTCAGCACTGACACGGCGTTGACATTCTTGCATAAAATTGTGCTGCATTACATCGCGCTCATTGAGCAGATGTTGTTTATGCCGGTAGGTATGAATGGCAAAAATTAGTACTAAGAAGACAAATCCACAGCCTAGTGCGGATAATAATAAAAAATGATCCATAAAATTGTACCTAAATCCAATGCTAGTAGTCAAATGAGAGGATAATGCACTAAGGTGGACAAATCATGGAAGCATTATTTGCATAAATTGCGCACAGCTATTACAATGGACTTCTTGCGTAATGAGCTTTGTCTCAAAAAGCTGAATATTTTTAACATATTTAAGCGTTATATTTATTAAGATTCATTATTGGTATTATGTCAGAATATCAACCAAGCGCACGCCGCTTTCGTCCACAAATATTCTCTGAAGTATTTGGGCAAGAAGTAATTGTTACTACACTTAAAAATGCCATTAAAGGGCGCCGTTTGGCTAATGCCTATTTATTTTGTGGATCGCGTGGCACCGGTAAAACTACTTTAGCGCGTCTATTCGCCAAAGCATTAAATTGTCTGCGTATTACTAAGGAAGGCGAGCCCTGTAATGCATGTATATCCTGCAAAGAAATTACAGCAGGCTCCTCACTGGATGTGCTTGAAATTGATGGCGCATCACATCGAGGCATTGAAGATGTCCGTCAAATCAACGAAACAGCAGGTTACGCCGCCGCCGCCGGAGGTTATAAAATCTATTTAATTGATGAAGTACATATGTTGACTAAAGAGGCCTTCAACGCTCTTTTAAAAATTATTGAAGAGCCGCCAGCTAAAGTCAAATTTCTTTTTGCAACCACTGAACCACATAAAATTCCTGCTACCATACTTTCGCGCTGCCAACGTTTTAATCTCAGTCGCATCTCAATTGCCCAAACCATGGGAAAATTGCGTTATATAGCCACAGTATTAGAGGTAGATGTACAAGATGAAGCGCTACTACTATTAGCACAACGCTCTGAAGGTGGTTTACGAGATGCCGAATCATTATTTGATCAAATTTTAGCTTTTGGAGCCAAAACAATTAATAGTGAAGCCGTCTTAGCCATTTTAGGAATCACGGCCCATAGCATTTATTTTGAAATCGACCGCGCTGGACAGGCCGGTGATTTTATCAAAGCCTTCAAAATTGCAGAGGAGTTGTTCTCATTGGGGAAGGATCTGTTCTATTTTATGGAAGGGTTAGTTGCTCATCTACGCCAAATCTTATTGTGTCAATTGAGTGGCCTTGAGGCTTTAAATAATTTTTCCAACGAACAATATAAAGAGCATTACTTGCATTTTGCTAAAGTGTATTCCAAAGAGCAGTGTTTAGATTTAATTGAATATTTATTAGATAAACAACAACAAATGCGCCTCTCTACTTTTGGTAAATTTTTAATCGAAACAATTATTTTGCATGTGATGCGCAGTCATTTTAGTTTGCCTATCGAATATTTAGTGCGACGCTTAACCGATTTAGAGCAAGCTATACAAGAAATTTCATTAGAGCCTGCCTCTAATCCTCTTATCAGTACTAATACAGCCTTGACACCAATCAATAATCTCACCCCCATAGTTGAAAGATCTGAATTAACACTTTCTTCACCCCAGCCAATGCCTGCACCCATTCTAACATGCGTTACGCTTAGTGAAGATCCTACCCCTAATATAATTGATTTTGATCAAAAACCTAAAATGGTAGTTGCGATAGAAAATAAGGTAGAACAAGGTCGCTCATCGATGTCTTATGATACACTATTTCAATTCTCAGCAGTCGAGCTTGAAGGACGCTTGCAAAAACATCATTAGATTTTTTGCCAAACTTGCTTATTGGAAAAAGAGGTAAAAAAGAGTTTTTTTTAACAAGTGAATGAAATATCTATTAAATGAAGGAGTTTTTTTATGGGTACTGGTTTTGCGCGTAAAAAGAAAGAGGCTCGCCTCATGCAGCAGCAATTGGGTAAATTGCAAAATGATATGCAAAATTTGGAAGTCACTGGTCAAGCTGCCAATGGTTTAATCTCATTGACACTAACTGGCGATGGTGCCCTCAAATCAATTAAAATAAAGCCTGAAGTGGTCGATCGCGATGATGTGGAAGGATTAGAATTATTGATTAAAACAGCTTTTGCCGACGCATTTAAGCAGCTGCAAGAAGCGCATGCAGCTACACAGCAACCATATCTATAATACACTGATATGTGGCGCATTTTATATTTGGGGCTTGATCCAACCAATTATCTCGCTAATGGTACCATTACCCATTGGCCAATTATTAAAATAGCGCCTTGTGTTGTTTCTAAAATAATAGTTGATTGTTTACAAGCATTTGAGAGTTACTCGCATGTGATTGTTACTTCAAAGAGTACAGTACATATTTTGCGCGATTACTTGCAAAAATATCAGATCGATTTAGCCGTATGGCAAAAAAAAATCACCATCGCCATTGGTGCTGTGACGGCGCAACACTTAAAAATGTATGCTATTGACTCTCTGATCGCAGCTGAAGCGACAGCAGAGGGTGTCATACAGACTTTGGATACTTTATCTGCGCGCGGATCATTGTGTGGGGCACATATTTTTTGGCCACATTCGCTCAAAGCACGCCCCATTATAAAAGATTATTTGCGTAAGCGTCAAATTTGTCATAGCATATGTCCATTATACGAACCAATTGCTAACACACAGAGCACTTGTCCAAACTTGCACGAATTTGATGAAATTGTTTTTACAAGTCCATCCACTATAGATGCTTTTTTAAAAATTTTTGGCTCATTGCCTAAAGACGTTATTTTAACGCCCATAGGTCCAATTACGGCACAGTATTTGAGCAACACCAACAATCGGCTAGATGATCGTTAACTAAGCCTACTGCTTGCATGTAAGCATACATGATAGTAGAGCCAACAAATTTCATACCACGCTTCTTTAAATCCTTTGACAGGGCATCACTCTCTTTTGAGGAAGTAGGTACTTCAGAGAATAATTTTCTATTATTGACAATTGCTTTTCCATTTACAAAATTCCATAAATAACGATCAAATGAACCATGTTCTTTTTGAATTGCGAGAAAAACTTGCGCATTTTTACGAACTGCAAATATTTTTAAGCGATTGCGAATGATTTTCTCATTCAACAGTAAAGCCTCTAATTGTGCGTCGCTCATAGCGGCAATTTTATGTGGATCAAAATGGTAAAAGGCCGCTTGGTAGTCAGCACGTCGTTTTAGGATGGTTTCCCAACTTAAGCCTGCTTGTGCTCCCTCTAAAATAAGCATCTCAAATAAATGAAGATCATCGTGTGTCGGAATTCCCCACTCATTGTCATGATAGTCAGCATAAAATTTTTTACCCTCTTGTCCACCAAAGCAACGTCTTTTTCCATCTGCACATAACATTATTAATCCTCATTTTTTGGCAAAAACATTATTGTAACAAAATAAAGCCACAAAATAAAGCCAAAAATAACCCTACCTACAACCTTCTCCATCATAAAGCACTCTTAAATTAAGTTTGACTTACACTTATAATTATTAATTTAATAATTGCACTTTAAATTGTATTAAGTAATTATTAAGCGCGTATCTTAATTATAATTATTACTAAATGGAGGAACATGCCTTTATTAATTTTATTTTTCCTTACCCTTTTTCTCGGGCAATGTGAAGCAAAAGTAGCCCTTAATGATGTTGATGTCATTAATGTTATGACTTTTAATATTCGCGTATATGATGCAGGCGGAGATTCAGGCAATCGTCATTGGACTAAAAGAAGAGCCTATGTCGAGAATATTATTAATCAAAAAATCGATGAAGCTAAACTTAATGAATTGAATATGATCGATTTTTTAGGCTTACAAGAGGGCAATTGGCCTGAACTTAAAATCTTTAATCAAGTGGTAGCGGCTAATCATCATAACAACACCAAAGGCAATTTAGGCTATATTAACTTTGGCGAGTCGGTAAAATTGTATTATCGCTCTGATCGTTGGGCTTTAGATGATTTAGGTGTGCTGGAAGTTGGCTCTGATCAATGGGGTCGCCGTATTGTGGGTTGGGCCCATTTTTTGGATATGCATGGTGAAAATAGAGGCGTGTATGTTTTAAATTCACATTGGCCAGTACACGGTAAAATCAATGGTGAGCTAGTGACTGAATGGATTGCTAAGCGTGCTAACAAGCAACATCCAGTGATAATGATGGGTGATTTTAATAATGGCTCCGCTGATCATTCTTTTTTTCATAATGAGCAAAAAGATGTCGATCTGGTTAGCGTTTATAGTAAATTGCATGTTCCATCTTCCGTAAAGCCTGGAATGGTATTAGGTACACATAGTGGTTGGGGAAATGCTTGGGATAGCTCACGCATTGATCATATATTTGTGAGTAGCGAGAAAATGAAAAAAATCACTTGTCCTTTAAAAGTGGAACATGCTGAAATTATTCATTATCCATCAGAGAAAAGTGGCGATACTAAATTGTTTGCTTCTGATCACTTTCCGTTATTTACGCAATTGCGATTTGTCAAATAATAAACTCACATTGTGCAAAATTTGCCGGCAGTGGTGCCTCAAACAGACACTCTGCCTGTGAAACTGGATGTTTCATTTGTAATATTTTATGATGAAGGGCAATGGCATTCGTATAATAACGCTGCTGGCTGCCATACTTGACATCCCCCAAAACAGGATGACCAATGGCAGCCAGCTGCACTCGAATTTGATGATAACGTCCAGTAAACAACTGAATTTCTAGTAATGAGCGATTGTGTTGACTTTGTCGTGCCAGTGTCCGATAACGCAAGCGGGCCAATTTAGCTTGTGGCAGTGATGGTTGCACAATTCGAGCATAGAATTGATCATGAAATACAAAATGTTCTAATTCCGCCTCATCGGCTGTTACTAAACCTTCTACCCAGGCCCAATAAATTTTGCGAGTTTGCTTGTCTTGAATCAAGCGATTGAGTCGTGTTAGCGCTTTGCTATTTTTAGCAAAAACAACTATTCCGCTGACAGGTTTGTCAATTCTATGTATAGGGGTTAAAAAAACATTGCCTGGCTTGTTATATTTAATTTTTACCCATTGTTTAGCTTGCTCCTCCAAACTATCTTGCGTGGTGCCGCTAGCTTCAGTCAATAGGCCATTAGGTTTATTGCAAACGACAATATGATTGTCAAAAAATAGTGGGATGATAGCTTGATTCATTAGATTTTTTTTGAAATTGGCTTTTTTTGCAAATTCCTCTGGCGCCGTGCTTCATACAATAATAAAGTTGTGGCCATAGCCACATTTAGTGAATCAGCGACACCGTACATGGGGATACGTACTTGCAAATCTGCCCGTTTCATCCAACGCTCAGAGAGACCTAATTGCTCAGTACCCACGGCAATCACCAGCGGAATAGTAAGATCAACATCTGTATATTCTTTATCGGCATGTGGAGTGGCAGCTAAAATAGCGATATTTTTATTATCTAGCCAACTTTCAAGCTCTGCACTTGAGGCATCGGCGATTGGTACGGTGAATAAGGTACCCACGCTGGCCCTCACCACATTAGGATTATAAACATCTGTACAGCGATCACACACGATTAATCCGCTCACTCCCACGGCGTCAGAAGAGCGTAAGATAGTGCCCAAGTTGCCTGGTTTTTCAATAGACTGAGCCATCACAAAAAAAGGAGTTTGTTTTTTGTAGTGAATATCCAGCTGCTCGATTGCCAGTGAGCGTTGGTACGCGACAGCCAATAAGCCATCGGGGCGGTCACGATAAGATATTTTTTTAAAAACTGAATCAGTGCATGTATAGAGAGGTACTTTTTGAGCAGTTATTTTCTGAATTAATTGCGGTTCATTTGTTCCTAAGTAAAAATCGGGACAAATAAATAAGGAGTGTAACTGCCAGTTAGATTCTACTGCCCGCATAATTTCACGGTAACCTTCGATTAAAAAAAGTGTGCTATCTTTGCGTTCATTACTTTTACGTAAACAAACCACATCATTTATTTTAGGATTACTTAAGCTTGAGATAAAATTATTCATATTTAGTTAGATTTTCATAACCGTCAGTGGTGATTAAAATAGTGTCTTCAAGGCGGACACCCCCAATTTTTGGTAAATAAAGCCCCGGCTCAATTGTAATTACCATGCCTGCTGCTAATTTTAAGTTATGGAATTTGTTGTGTTCTCTAATGCTTGGCGGCTCATGTACCTCTAAACCAAGGCCATGTCCTAAGCTGTGGCAAAATTCATTGGCGTAGCCATTTGCAGTAAGGTAAGATCGTGCAATAGTGTCAAGTTCACCTATTAGCATACCAGGACGACAAGCAGCCAGGGCTCTATTTTTGGCCTCCTCTACTAGGGGATAGATGGTGGCAATTTCTTTTGGTGGTGTGCCAAAAAAATGGACGCGTGTCATATCTGAGCAGTAATCAGAGAGCATTACACCAATGTCAATTAGTACATGATCATTCATTTTCAGGGGCGTGTCACTACAGCGATAGTGGGGTTTTGAGCTGTTAGCGCCAAAAGCTATAATGGGCTCAAAAGCCATTTTACGTGCACCACGTTCTTTCCAAAAAAATTCAAGGGCGTTGGCTAACTCTATTTCAGTTACCCCAATGCGCAATTGTGATAAAACATGCTGATAACCTTGATATGCTAAGTGAGCTGCTTTTTTGAGTAAAATAATTTCATCGGCATCTTTTATCATGCGCAATTGCAAAATCGGATCGTTTATTGGTTTAAGTGTACAGAAAGGCAGTAGTTTTTCTAACTCTAAAAAACGTTGATACGAAATCTGTGCAGCATCAAACCCTAATAATTGCATCTGTCCGTCTTTTAACATATTAACTAGTGACTCATTTTCAAGCATACACACCGGATATAAAGCTTGACTCAAGCTATATTCAGAGTATCTACCATCAACAAATAAGCAACGATGGTGTCTCCCAACTATTAATTTGCCCGCTGATAGTGTCAAACCGGTCAAATATAGTAAATCGACTGGATTTTCAATTAATAAGGCATCACACTCATAATGATTAAGTTCTTTTTGCAAACGCTCTAAACGGAGATTGTAATGCATGCTAATAACCTATTTTAAATAAACTTTTTAAACCACTTGTTTATTTCTTGCGAGGAAAAATATAGGCAAGTTGGTTTGCCAAATGGGCATAGTGCAGGTAAGTTACACAGCAATAATTGTTTTACAAGCAATTGTCCTTCTTGCACTGATAAACGCTTACTAGGCCAAATTGTTAGATTACGACAGACACTTAAGGCAATTTTTTGTTGGCGTTGACTTTCCAATATCTGTTCATCATCAAGATCATCGTCGATTAATATTTGTATAATTTGATTTAAACTTTGTGCTAACTGCTCATCGTGCATAAAAGAGGGAAAAGTATCCAGTAGCATAGTATTGGCGTCAAATTCGCGTAATTCAAAACCCATTTGTTGTAACAAATTAGCATGGCGTCTGACTACACTTATTTCGTTTGGCGCAAGCGTCAGTGGTAAGGGGATAAGTAAAGATTGAGTTTCGACACTAGCTGTTTTAGTGCAAGCCGATTGCACTAATTTATCATAGTGAATGCGTGCATAAGCGGCCTGCTGATCGAGTATGGCAAAGCCATTTTCACCCATCTTACTCCCAGAACTGCTTAATTGCCATATATTTGATCCGTCTAGCAAGCAAAAGCCTGGTATCGTGGCCAAAACTAGTGGATGAGGTGTGGAAGCATGATAAAAATCACCCTGCCTCTCTTTTTCTACTTGTTCAACCTGTCCAATAAAATCAGATATGTTTAATTTTAGTGGCATGGCCTGATTTACTAACATCTCGCAAGCTAAGCTATTTTGTTTCACAGACCATGCTTGATTAGATGGGCCATTGGTTGATTGCAAGCCAAAGTTCTCAGCTCCCCAAAAAGGGGTGATGTTTTCTAAAATAGGCTGATCAATAACCGATAATGGTGTTGTAAATTGTTTTTGTCGTAAGGCATATTGTATGGCAGCTATAACAGAATTTTTTATTTGTTGTTCATTGCGCAAGCGAACTTCTTTTTTTTGTGGATGCACATTCACATCTACCATGGGTCCAGGCATACAGATATGGAGCATAAAAAGTGGAAAACGTTGTACAGGCAACATCGTAGCATACCCTTCGCGGACACTGTTAGCAATTAAAGATGAGGTGACAGGGCGTCGATTAATAAAAAGATGTTGACTGCGCTTATTTGGTTTGTGTGTAGCAGGCGATCCAATAAAACCATAAATTTGCAAATCATCTTTTTTAAATTCTACTGGCAATAAACTCTCTGTGTATTCTAGTCCAAAAATTGATTGCATGCGCAAAGTTAATGATTGTGCAAAAGAAGAATTAGAGGAAGGAGTGGTTGTTTTGATGATTGATTTCTGATCGCTCACTAATTCAAATTGAATGCTGGGATTGGCTAAAGCTAACAGACGAATCATTTGGGTAATTTCTGCTGCATCAAAATGAGGAGACTTTTGAAATTTGCGTCTGACTGGAACATTAAAAAACAGCGCTTGCACTTCGACAGTAGTTCCTTTTGAGCGATGGGCATTATGACAGGCTAAAATTTTACCACCCTCTACTCGTATTAAAGTGGCGGCTTCACTCTGAGCAGATGGGTTATTTTCTGGTGCGGTCAATAAGGTAAATTTTGAAATGGCCGCAATAGAGGGGAGAGCTTCTCCTCGAAAACCCATAGTATCTAATTCTTGCAAATCTTCAATAGCTTGTATTTTTGAGGTGGCGTGCCTTTCTAATGAAAGCAAGGCATCATCGCAAAGCATACCATGACCATTATCTGATACTCTAATTAAATGACGACCACCTTCTTTAATTTCGATCAAAATTTCACCGGCTTGAGCATCAATGGCATTGTCTACTAATTCTTTGACTACTGAAGATGGATCTTTAATAACTTCACCTGCGGCGACCAAATTAATGGTGTGATCGCTTAGTACTCGAATTCTGGCAGAGGGCATGCAACAAGTTTCCTTTAAATGAAAGTGGCTAAAAATTGTGGGCGCGCGTGATTATCCGTTATTTAAAGATTTAAGAACAGACTTTAAGTCTCTTAATTTTACAAATTTTGAAGCCACAAGACTATTAACATGAACTTTTAGTTTTTTCGATTTTTGGACTACGTTCAGGTTATTTGACTTCTTTCAAAGTTTCTTTCATGGAAAAGGATAAAAAGATACAATTAGAGGGTTGACTTCTGCAGCTAATTAATACCACAATTTTTTATAGTTATGACTCAAGCTCTAGTTCACGCTCGCTCCATTGTCTCTAAGTTAGTGCGTGCCGGTTTTACTGCCTATTTTGCTGGAGGATGGGTGCGTGATTATATCATGAATCATCCTTCTGAGGATATTGATATTGCCACTGATGCTACGGCTGCTCAAATCATGGATCTTTTCCCACACACATTGTTAGTAGGTTTAGCTTTTGGTGTGGTCATTGTGGTGATTAGTGAACATCAATTTGAGGTAGCTACCTTTCGCAAAGATTTACCCTATTTAGATGGCCGCCACCCTCAAGGGATCGAACAATCTACACCGCGCGAAGATGCCTTACGGCGTGATTTTACTATTAATGGAATGTTTTATGATCCACTGGAGGAAAAAATTTATGATTATGTCGATGGGCAGCAAGATATTGAGCGGGGCGTTATAAGGGCCATTGGTGATCCTAATCAACGTTTTTTTGAAGATCGTCTGCGCATGTTGCGTGCTTTTCGCTTTGCCGCCCGTTTTGGCTTTGCTATTGATTTAGCCACGCAGGAGGCGATTGTTGAAAATGCTAATTTGCTTTTGCCGTCTGTGGCAATGGAACGTATTTGGCAAGAATTTGAAAAAATGGCAAATTTTATCCGCTTTGACCAAGCCCTAATCGATATGCACCGCCTGAGATTGCTAGCGGTAATTTTTCCTGAATTGCAACATTTACACCTACACGATTTACAAACAAAAATTTCGGCTTTTAAACACTTTCCATCAAATTGCCCAACTATTTTATATATTATGCAAATGTTTATTGATTTTCCTATTCCAACTAAACTTGCTATTGCTAAACGGTTAAAAGTTTCCAATAATGATATAAAATTATTGGAGTGGGTAGAGCGTTTACGTAAAGTCTTATTAAAAGCAAATAATGAACCATTTGAATGGGCCGTCATCTTTGCACATAAAGACGTTTGGTTAGGTCTATATGTGATAGCAGCATTGGCTCCGGATATTAAAAGATTACAAATTATAGAAGATGCGCAAGCACGCTATGAAAAATTAAAAGTTCATGTTGAACGTTTACAAAAGAATCAACCACTAGTAACGAGCGGCTTATTACATCAGTGCGGCATTTCAAGCGGCAAACAAATGGGTTTATTGCTTAAAGAAGCACAACGAATATCGGTCAATGCAGATTGGCATTCAGCCGAACAGGTCATCGCAAAATTGATGACTAATCCATTGTGGCAGCAACAATGAGAACAGTCCAGAAGATAGAGAGTTTACGACATCCCATGGTTTTGCATTGGGTAAAGTTACGTACCGATGTAAATTATCGCCTGCAGCAGCAAATGTTATTGTTGGAAGGTAGTAAGCCCATTTCCGAATTAACTATACCGATTGATAAGATCATCTATACAGCTGCCTATGAAACACAAGCTAATGCATTAAAAGCCAACCAAAAATACCAGATTAGCAATGCCATTGTGCAAAAAATTTCCGGTGCAAAGGAGCCAGAGGGGTTGTTGGTTGAAGTCAAAATGCCATCCTTTAGCACATTAAGCTCTCATCATAATCGCATATTAGCGCTTGATGGCATCAATGATCCAGGGAATTTAGGAACATTGTTGCGTACAGCCTTGGCATTTGGCTGGTCCACTATTTATTTTTTGCCAGGATGTTGTGATCTATTCAATGATAAAACATTGCGTGCAGCACGCGGCGCTCATTTTAAACTGAATTTGATTAAAGGTTCTTTTGCCCAGTTGCACTTGTGGACTACTGAACAAAACGTACAAGCACTAGTCGCTGATCTTGCCGGAATGAAATTAGAAGCTGTGCCGCTTGCTCAACGCCGTTTATTAGTTCTTGGCAACGAAGCACACGGCCCCCAAAAGGCGATAAGAGAATTTTGCACTCCTGTGACGATTGCCATTGACGCTAATGCCATGGAATCTTTAAACGTGGCGGTGGCCGGCGGTATTATGCTCCATTTTTTAGCACACTGAAAGGAAATAAAATGAAACCTGAAGATATTGAAGAGTGGAATTGTGGGCGCAAAGAAGAAAAAATGGAACGAAAGCGAGCCATTGCACAAGATCGCTCTAAGTATAAAAAATCAGATCACTCCAAATATTTATTGGGGCTTGATCGGGCATTAACAAGTAAATTGTCAAAACATGTTTGGCAAGAAGGGCGCGTGTTGTCAATTATACCACAAGGAATCGTTGTTCATTGCGGAGAAGAACAACTATGCTGTACTTTAAAGGGGTTGCTTAAAAAAAATAAAACGCGCGCTAAAAATTTAGTAGCTGTGGGCGATTTAGTTTTATTTGAAAAAATTGCCCCCAGTGAGGGAATTATTAGTCATGTATTACCTCGCCACACCATTCTATCGCGCGCTGATAATTTGTCGCGTCGCAATCAACAGATTTTAGCGGTAAATGTCGATCAGGTATTAATTACAGCTTCAGTCCTTAATCCGCCACTTAAGCCTGCTATTATTGATCGTTATATTATTGCAGCTTGCAAAGGAGCGATGCAGCCAGTAATAGTGATCAATAAAATTGATCTATTGGAAAGTGTTGAAGAATCTCTGTTACTTGATGAGCAAAAGCTATGTTATGAAGAACTACAAGAAGCGTACGCTGCTGTCAATATTCCTTTAATTGGAGTGAGTGCTATTGAAACTAATGGTATGGAAGCGCTTAAAGAAATTATGCGTGATAAAACATCTGTTTTTTCAGGACCTTCGGGAGTTGGTAAGTCATCTTTGATAAATGTATTAACAGGTTTGAATTTGCGGACAGGTGAGGTGGTTGAGAAAACTAAAAAAGGGAGTCACACGACCACTACTACACAATTACTCTCATTGCCTTTTGGTGGTTGGTGTGTGGACACTCCTGGTATTAAGAGCTTTGGGGTGTGGGATTTGCAACTTGAGGAAATAGAAAATTATTTTACCGAAATTCATGCGCTAGGAGCACAATGCAAGTTTGCTAATTGTTCACATTTACATGAAGAGGACTGTGCCGTCATTGCAGCAGTAGAGGTTGGTACATTATCCCCTTGGCGCTATGACTCTTATCAAGCGCTGCGACATAGTGTAGGACAGCAACATGTGCGACGATAAGCGCTCTGTTTTTATAAATTAGCTTAAAAGATTTTTTATCATTAATAAAGCATGCCACCATCTCCCTCATATTTAACTAATTTAACTAATTTAACTAAGCCACTTTCTTTGAGGGCCACTATTGCCATCCTCATTCTCTCTTTTAGCGTTGTGGCATTTGGTCAGCCGGCTTGGAGTTGGCCTTTAGGCATTGTAACAGCTGTTTGTGGCTATGCCTGCATGTGGCGCATTTTACTCACTATTCCAAAGTGGTGCAACCGCTTTTTGCTTGGCACAGTGTGGTTTATGGCCATTCAATGTGTTCAATTAAGCTGGTTTTTATCACATCCATATTTATATATTTATGCAGCTTATTTGCTTTGCACTCTTTTAATGGGATTGCAGTGGGGGTTGCTCAGCATTTTGATTCAGCCTGCTATCTTATCAAGATGGCTGGGAATATTTGCGCTAGCTGGCTTTTGGACTATATTAGAGTGGTCACGCTTATTTTGGTTTTCAGGTTTGCCATTTAATCCAGTTGGTTTGACTTTGACTGTCACAATTTATCCACTACAATTAGCTTCGCTAGCAGGGGTATACGGTCTTTCTTTTTGGGTTATTTTGACAAATTTATCTGTTCTAAAAATTTGGCTGACTTCTTCCACGCGGCGCTCGTTTGCAATTTTTATCAGTTTAGCACTCTTCCCATACTTATTTGGTATCCTTCATTTTTATTTGCACTCAGCAGCTTTGAAAGAGGATGCACGTCAAGTGCAGGTTGTTTTAGTGCAGCCAGGATTACTACCAGAAGAGAATTTGTCGTTTAAAAGTGCATATGAAGCACGTCAATTTGTTTTAGATGAATGGCATCAGATTCTACTGCCATTATCATCTTACAAGTATGCTAATCGTCAATATAACAATATTGATCCGGTAAGTTTAATAGTTTTTCCGGAATATTTAGTTCCATATGGCACGTTTTACCCTATTTTTCCAAAAGCAGTAGTGCAAAATTTATTTTTAGAACTATTTGGCGATGTAACGGCAGCCTTTCCACTTAAAAATGCCCTTTATGAACAAACTATTATGACTGATCGAGGACTTGATGATTTGGTATCCAATGCCTATTTCGCACAAACTATTGCTAACATATTTGAGAGTCATGTGGTGCTTGGCTTACAAGATACTGTTTACATTGATGAGGCGGCACGTCAATCAGCCTCTTATAGTGCAGCTTTTCATTTTATACCTAATAAAACGATAACTCACCGTTATGAGAAGCGCATATTAGTGCCATTAGGTGAATATATCCCTTTTGAATGGTGTAGGAAGTGGGCCGCTTTATATGGTGTCACAGGCACTTTTAATTGCGGTACAGAGGCTAAGGTGTTTGATGGCCCCGTACCATTTAGCACCTCTATTTGTTATGAAGAAATTTATGGGAACATCATGCGCCAAAGCCGTCAGAAGGGTGCACAGTTATTAGTTAATTTAACTAATGATGGCTGGTTTCCAAATTCGCGATTGCCGCAACAACATTTTGATCATGCCCGTTTACGTACGATAGAAAATGGTATTCCTTTGGTACGCGCGTGTAATACCGGTGTCACAGCTGCTGTGGACAGCTTTGGTCAGATTATTGCTACTTTAGGGAAGGATACTCTGAAACAACAAACACAAAATGGAGTCTTAGCAGCTAAAATACCTTTATATCATTATCATACGCTCTATTCGCAATTTGGCGATTATTTTATTTTAGCTATTGCTAGTTTATTTTTATTGTTATTTTTTATTAGGCTTCTTTGCAAACTGGCTTTTTTTGGAAAAAATTGATGTTTTTTGAGTAGATTTGATTCCAAATTTTAAGAGCATATTGGCAACAAGGGGCGAAAAATTTGGGATTAAAGATGCCAAAAAGACAATTTTAACAAATAAATGTAAGTTTCCAAAGAAGGCTATTCACTCAATATTTTGCAAAAGAGTGAATAGAAGTTAATTCGCGATATTAAATTTCTTTCGAAAGAAGTTTATTATTGTTTGTATTTGTTTGAGATCATCAAAAAGAAATTTCTAAAATATAACGGTATATTTAGTCTTAAGACAGACAAAGCCACCGTCCTAACATTATCTACTCTTCCAAGTTTTTCAGCTGCACAGATTTGTACCATATAAAGATTGGCTATAGTATGATTGAAAATTGATGACGAATAAGTATTGAGAGCTTTAGTTGCAATGTCGCGCGCCTCTTTATATCTAGATTGTTGATATTTGGACCAGGCTAGCCCTGCACAAAGTTCGCTTGCAATTTGTGTATTATAAGAGCTCTTAATATAATTTAATCCTTCATTAGCGAATGATTCTGCACTTTTAAAAAGATTTCGTTTTAGTAGTGACAGGGTCATTTCAACACATAATGCAGCTTTTTTTTGTTTATCACAAGTAAGGTCTAACCCAGCTTTGGCTGCTTTAATAGCTTCCGTATAAAGAGCCTTATGATAAAGGGCTTCAGATAGTAGAATAAATAACTCAGCCTTTATTTCTTTATTTTTTGTTATGTATAATCCTCTTGAGATTGCATGTGCTGCCACATCCCAGTTATTAGTATAAATAGCAATTGATCTATAAAATTTAGCGAATGAAACGTGATCGCTGAGACAGGCAGGGGCACTATTTGGTAAATACATAAAACTCTCTTATTTTTAATTTTTTTTAAATTTTATTAAACTTCTTTGCAAATTGCTTTTTTTGGAAAAATTGATATTTTTTGAGTAGATTTGATTCCAAATTTTAAGAGCATATTGGCAACAAGGGGCGAAAAATTTGGGATTAAAGATGTCAAAAAAGACAATTTTAACAAATAAATGTAGTTTCCAAAGAAGTCTATTCACTCAATATTTTGCAAAAGAGTGAATAGAAGTTAATTCGTGATATTAAACTTCTTTCGAAAGAAGTTTATTATTGTCTGTGTTTGTTTAATGTCATCAAAAAGAATTTTCTAAAATATAGCGGTACATTTAGTCTTAAGCCAGCCGAAGCTATCATCTTAGTAGTATCTATTCTTCCAAGTTTTTCATTTGCACAGATTTCCACCATATAAAGATTGGCTATAGTATGATTGAAAATTGATGACGAATAAGTATTCAGAGCTCTAATTGCAATGTCGCACGCCTCTTTATACCTAGATTGTTGATATTTGGACCAGGCTAGCGCTGCATAAAGTTCGCTTGCAATTTGTGGGTTATAAATGTCTTTAATACAACTTAGTCCTTCTTTAGCTAATGATTCTGCACTTTTAAAAAAACTTCGTTTTAGTAGTGGCATGGCCATTGCAAGACATAATGCAGCTCTTTTTTGTTTATCACAAGTAAGGGCTAACCCAGCTTTGGCTGCTTTAATGGCTTCCGTATAAAAAGCCTTATGATAAAACCCTTCAGATAGTAGAATAAATAACTCAGCCTTTATTTCTTTATTTTTTGCTATATGTAACCCTCTTGAGATTGCATTTAATGCTACATCCCAGTTGTTATTATAAATAGCAATTAATCTATAAAGTTTAGCGAATAAAACGTGATCAACTTCATCATTGAAATAGGCATGGACGTTATTTGGTAAATACATAAAACTCTCTTATTTTTAATTTTATTAAACTTCTTTGCAAACTGCCTTTTTTTGGAAAATTTGGAAAAATTGATATTTTTTTGGTAGATTTGAGATTAAAGATGCCAAAAAAGACAATTTTAACAAATAAATGTAGTTTCCAAAGAATTCTATTCACTCAATATTTTGCAAAAGAGTGAATAAAAGTTAATTTGTGGTATTAAATTTCTTTCGAAAGAATTCTATTGTTGTATGCATTTGTTTAAGGTGGTCAAAAAGAAATTTCTAAAGTATTGCGATGTAGTTAGTCTTAAGCCAGCCAAAGCTACATTAACAATAATATCTTTTCTTCCAAGTCCTATAGCTGCATGGATTTTCACCATATAAAGATTGGCTTTGGTATGATTGAAAAGTGACGACGAATAAGTATTCAGAGCTTTAGTTGCAATGTCGCACGCCTCTTTATACCTATATTGTTTATATTTGGACCAGGCTAGCCCTGCATAAAGTTCGCTGGCAATTTGTGGATTAAAAGTGTCCTTAATCCAATTTATTCCATTTTTAGCGCATGCTTCTGCAGTTCCAAAAAAACCTTGTTCTAGTAGTGGCATGGTCATTGCAAGGTATAATGTAGCTTTTTTTTGTTTATCACAAGTAAGGGATAACCCAATTTTGGCTACTTTAATGGCTTGCCCATAAGAACCTTTATGATAAAACGCTTCAGAGAGTAGAATAAATAAATGAGCCCTTATTTCTTTATTATTTTCTAGATACAACCCTTTTGAGATTGCACGTAGTGCCATATCCCAGTTAGAGTAGGTACTATTATAAATAGCAACTCTTCTATAATATTGAGCGAATGAAACGTGCCTATTATTAGGATAGGCAGAGGCGGCGAAATTTGATGGATACATAAAACTCCCTTATTTTTAATTTTTTTAAATTTTATTAGACTTTTCGAAAGAAGTCTATTGACAACAACTCTAATTATCAAGTGCATGCAGCCTATAGATAGTGATCAAAATTTCACTAAAAAATGTTTTTAATTTTTGTGATGGCTTTAGCTGTAAGCCAGCATTTGCAGCCACAATTGTTTCCGTTAATTTACCTTGTTGATAAGTAGCTGCAGCGTACACCTTATAAAGAAATGCTCTTGTCTCGTTGTCGGCTTTTGGATGTTTAATTTTAAGCCCAATCTTTGCAATCTCTTCAGATTTACTCCACAAACCACGCTTATATTTACACCATGCTAATTGAACATAAAGTTCAGTAGTGGTTTGGTGGTCGTTGCTTTGCTTACTGAAACGCAGACCAATTTCGGCTGCGACTTCAGCTGTCTTAAATAATTTTTTCTCATGTTTTATTAATGTCATCTCAAGCCAAAGTTTACCTTTTAATTGGTTGGAAGGATTGAGGGCTAATCCGATCTTCACCGCTTTAATTGCTTTTTGATAATCAGTTTTATGCAAATAGCTTTCAGCTAATAAAACATATAACCCCGCTTTGATTTGACGATTGTTGGTAAAAGTTAAACCTGTATTAGCTGTCTGTATTGCTTTGTTCCAATTACTGCGGCAGTTTTCAAGTAAAGCTAGTTTTTTGAAAAATTTTGCATTACCATCATTAACTGTGTTTGCATGACTATAAATTGGGCCACTTAAGTAAGGACTTGCAATGGACATGAACACTCCTTTTTATTAAAAATTATTAGTAGATAATATAGATTTTTAAATTAATTGCAACATGAAAAAATATTTTGATTTTTTAATTAATAATTAATGAGCTATAAGAATATGAAAAGTTGATAGCTTTTAAATATGTAAAATTATTTTGTAATTTTTAAATCACAATTAAAAAAACATTGCTCAAAATACCTCTTGTTGGATAAAATCGCTTTTTCAACCATTTTATTTTTTTAAGGATAATTCTGTAGTGAACTCTACTTTAGAAACAGTCTATCGCAAGCAGCGTACATTGCAAAACCTATCCAGTTTTTCAGGGATTGGTATACATACAGGGCAGCAAGTTAGCTTACGTTTTTGTCCAGCTAAAGAAGGTACCGGTGTGGTTTTTAAAAGAGTTGATCTAGCTAGCCAACCTATTATTCCAGCCACCATTGAGTATGTACAAGATACAGCACGCAGTACCACCATTGGCATTAATGATATTCGCATACATACTGTTGAACATGTATTATCGGCCATTAAGGCTTATAACATTGATAATGTATGTATTGAAATTACTAACATTGAGCCGCCGGTAGGAAATGGGAGTGCAGATGTCTTTGTAGAGATGATTGAACGGGTGGGCGTATGTGAGCAAAGCCAACTGACCCCTATTTTTAAATTAAAACAACCGGTATATTGGTCTTCACAGGATATTCAGTTAATTGCCTTGCCATACGATGGATATCGCATTAGTTATGTTTTAAATTACACTGAATCGCCATTGCTCAGTGGTCAATTTTTTTCAGTAATAGTGAATGAAGAAAATTTCAAAAAAGAGATTGCCTCTTGCCGCACTTTCTCTCTTTATAGTGAATTATCAACTTTAATCGATCGCGGTCTGATTAAAGGTGGTAGTTTAGACAATGCGGTAGTTATTAAAGACGATGCTATTTTAAGCAAGGGCGGTTTGTTTTTCCCTAATGAAATGGCACGTCATAAAATCCTTGATTTGATAGGAGATCTTTCGTTGATTGGACTTGATATGCACGCGCATATTATTGCCATTCGTTCTGGACATCCTTCTAATTTTGCCTTTGCCAAATGCTTGTTAAACCACATTACGATGGAGAATTAAATGTCTCAGGCAGCTGATATTCCTTTTTCAATGGATATTAAACAAATTATCGATATTTTACCTCATCGTTATCCATTCTTACTGGTTGATCGTGTTTTGGAAATTGATTTAGAACGGGGTTATTTATTGGCGCAAAAAAATGTTACTTTTAATGAAAGCTTTTTTCAAGGACACTTTCCTGATGCACCCATAATGCCAGGGGTTTTGATTTTGGAAGCACTGGCGCAAGCGGGGGGGATTTTAGTTCACTTAAAAGGGCCAAGATCTAAAATCGCTATTTTGTTAAATGTAAATAATGCAAAATTTCGCCATCCTGTAAAACCTGGTGATGTACTACATTTGCGTGCTGAGGGGATTCATTTTAGCAGTAAGGGTGGACGTATTAAAGCAGAAGCGCTTGTCAATCAAAAAGTAGCTGTGGAAGCTGAGATTGGATTTGTTTTTGTCGATAAAAGTCAAATTTAATAGATTAGTTAATTTTAAAACTGGTATTTCATGAGTCAATCACATTATATCCATCCCACTGCTATTATTGCACCAGGCGTTACACTTGGGCATGATGTTTACATTGAACCATATGCAGTAATTAATTCACCGCACGTAGTACTTGGTGATGGCGTAGTCATTAAATCACATGCTTATATCGACGGTTACACTAGTATAGGTGATGGAACCACCATTTATCCAGGCGCAATTGTGGGGACAAAGACGCAAGATTTAAAATACCGTGGTGAAAAAACTTTTGTAAAAATAGGTAAACATTGTGATATTCGCGAATGTGTCACCATAAACTCTTCCTGCCAAGAAAATACAGAAGTTGTTATAGGAGATCATTGCTTAATTATGGCCTATTGTCACGTTGCGCATAATTGCACTGTGGGTAATCATGTAATAATGAGTAATAATGCTACTTTAGCAGGACATGTAACAGTAGAAGATTATGCCATTGTAGGTGGTATGACACCAATTCATCAATTTGTGCGCATTGGGTGCTATGCTATGGTTGGTGGCATGAGTCGCGTTACCCACGATATACCTCCCTATAGTATTGGTGCTGGCATTCCATTTAAATTTGGTGGCTTAAATTTAATTGGCTTAAAACGGCATGGCTTTTCGTTAGATACACGACGCGAATTAAGTAAGGCTTTTAAATTAATTTATCGTTCATCGTTGCATATCAATCAAGCCCTTGCCCAGATTGAACAGCAGCTTAAACCATTGCCTGAAATTAAACATTTTATCCAATTCTGTCGACAAACTCGTCGTGGTTTAATGTGTTTAAGTGGCACCGAAGAAGAATTGTCAGAATTAGAAGATGAAGAAGAGCATGATGTTGCTCTTGGCAAGTGTTAGATTATGCGTATTGTTTTTTTTGGCACTCCCTTATTCTCAGCTGTCGTCTTAGAACATCTTTTTAAATCCGGTCTTAATATTGTCGCTGTTGTTTCAAAACCTGATAAACCGGCCGGGCGGGCACGCAAGTTGCAACCAACGGCTGTTAAAACTATGGCGCAAAACCTTAGTACTAATTTACCTGTTTATCAACCTCCAATTGTATCAACACCTGAATTTGAAACTATTCTAAAAAAATACGAGGCAGATTTATTTGTGGTAGTGGCTTATGGTGAAATTATCAAATCATTTTTGCTCCAAGTGCCTAAAATTGCATGCATTAATTTGCACACTAGTTTATTGCCTAAGTACCGCGGTGCAGCACCAATTCAAAGAGCTATTATGGGCGGTGAAAGTGAAACTGGCGTTACCATTATGCATATGGCAAAAAAAATGGACGCTGGTGATCTCATTAGACAGGTGAAAGTACCCATAGCTTGTAATGCTACTTTTGGTGAGATCGAGCAGGCACTATGCAGTGCGGGGAAAGAAGTGCTATTAGAGGTGATTAATGCTTTTGCCGAGCATCAATCTTTGCCTAGGTGTGAGCAAGAACATGCTCTAGCTACGATCGCTCCAAAAATTGAACTTGAAGAATGTGAAATTAATTGGCAATTACCTGCAGCGCAAATACATGATTTAGTGCGTGGCGTTAACCCCATTCCTGGCGCCTGGTGTTATATAACTGTAGATGGTGTAAAAAAACGGTTAAAAATTAATAAGACCTGCCTGACTAGTATTGAAACGGCTTTGGCTCCTGCAGCCATAATTAACCTAAACGAACATAAAGCTAATCTGGTTATTTCTACGGGCGCAGGCTCCTTGGAGCTGATAGAGGTGCAATTAGAAGGGCGCAAAGCTACTTCATCTGCTGAATTTGCTCGCGGTGTATCGCGTAATACATTATCTTTTATTTGGCATAAATCATGCGATTCGCTAACGTAGGGGGCGAATATTTTGCTTTTAGTTTTGTTGTTTTTTGATGCATGTGCGGCTGAAATGTGTTAAAAAATTGATTTATGGTTTTGAGAAAACCTTGCGCTACATTGTTATGTAAACATTGTGGTTATTTAAGTTGTTTTTATGTGAATTTTTGGTTTTCAAAAGGGAAATCATGAGTGTAAAAAATCGCCAATCGCTTAGAGATGCTTTAAAAAAAAAGTTGTCTGCCTATGTACTAATAACCTGTAGCGAGCCTTCTATTGATGGGCAAATGAATGTAGAGATGACTTATCAAGGAGATAAGGCCTTAGTTTCTTATCTTCTACAAGGCGCTGTGATGTCTATGCTGGAAGAAGAGCCTTGCCAAAAACCAGTTCTAATCGATACAATCCATAAATCTTGAACTAATATATCTTAAACATATTAAAACATTAGTTTTATTAACTCAGGTTAGTATTTTATGTGTTTGGAAAATAACCTTAAGTTATAGGATTCATATGCAATACATAACCTTTAGCAACGCTGCTCGTGTTTTACATTATTTATCTTCAAATAGCATCGATGTATTTAATGCTTATAGCGAGTCTATTTATTCTGTAGCCAAATCGATATTTATAGCGTTAGGTACTTTTTATTTATTGCGCAATCATCCTAATGTTTTTTTTAATGCCTTTTTCGTAGGCTTTTTTTTTGATCAGCAGATTGGTCGGATGATTGAAAATATGCAATGTTTAAAAAAAAGTTATTCCATAGCTTTGACAATTCTTTCAGTGGGACTTTTTCCCTTGCAAACAAGAATGTTTGTCACTTTTTGCTACTCTGCTTATCTAGGATCGCAATTATCTCAACGCCGGGGATGACAAGCATGAAAAGCGGCATTTAATTCATTAGTGGCTACATGTGTATAGAGATCAGTACTACTAATGTTGGCGTGTCCTAACATCTCTTGTATCAAGCGTAAATCAGCCCCATTGTTCAACAAATGGGTGGCAAAAGAGTGCCGAAAGGTGTGTGGAAAAATACATTTCTCAATATCAGCTTTTATAGCATAGTGTTTGATCAACTTCCACACTGTTATACGGTGTAATAAGCCCCCCTTTTTAGATAAGAATAAGTATTCAGAGCGTTTACATGAATTTTGATCGCGTAATGTTAGGTAATGATCTATTGCATTGAGAGCTTGTGATCCAAGTGGCACAATTCTTTCCTTACTACCTTTACCTTTTACGCGCACATAGCAATCATCAACATCTGCGATTTTTAAATGACACAACTCTGATACACGCAATCCGCAAGCGTATAACAGCTCAAAGATGGCTCGATCACGCGCTCCCTGCAATGTATTGACATCTGGTTGTGCTAATAAATGCAACATTTCTTGTGGTGAGAGTATAGTAGGGATTAATTGCCATACTTTTGGAGTATCAAGCAACTGTGCGATATTATGCTCAATGTAGTCTTCTTTTTTCAGAAACCGAAAAAACACTTTTAGAGCAATTAAAGCGCGTGCTAGTGACGCTGAGGCATAAAGTTGCTCTTTTTTTAGAGCGATAAAATTAATAATATGCTGTTGCGTTACCTGATTCCAGTTATTAATATTCTGTCTCTGCAGTAAGAGCTTAAAATGATATATATCGCGCTTGTAGGCCTCGATAGTGTGTGAGGACAACCCTTTTTCCGATAAAAGGTAAGAGATAAAATCTGTTAAAAAAAATTCCATAATGCGGGCCAAAATTGTCGATTTTTTCAATAGACTTCTTTCGAAAATGTAGTTTCGAAAGAAATCTAATAAAAACTTTTTTTATAAAAGGTGTTGTAAGTAAGCTGCAATTAACGGTGATACTTTTGTGTCTGCTTTATGCGAGCGCAAATCTTTGAAATAATCCAATATATTATTTGCTAATACTTTACCTAGTTGTACACCTTCTTGGTCAAAAGAATTAATATTCCAAATAAAGCCTTGAAAAGCGACCTTATGCTCAAAAATCGCTAATAGCGATCCCAAAGCGTATGGGGTCAATTGCTCGCCCAGTAATATACTATTAGGTCGATTCCCTGGAAAAAACTTATTGGGGTTATCGGCTTTTTGTCCACCAGCTAACGCTAAGCTCTGAGCAAAGAGGTTAGCTAGTAATTTTTCTTGTGAGCTAGTTCCACTAATCTGCACATCTTTAGCGAATTGATCTTTCTTAAAGCCAATAAAAGAGACTGGCACTACTGTAGTACCTTGGTGCAATAATTGGAAAAAGGAGTGTTGTGCGTTGGTACCTGGCTCTCCCCATATAATAGGGCCGGTTTGAAAATCGACTTTTTGGGCATGCTTATTGATTAACTTGCCATTTGATTCCATATCAAGTTGTTGCAAATGGGCAGCATAGCGATGAAGGCCCTGTGAGTAGGCTATAATCGCTAAAGTTTGATAGTCAAGAAAATTTCGATTCCAGATTCCTAATAATGCCATTAACAATGGAATGTTGCGCGTGATATCCTTTTCAAGGGCCAGTTTATCTATGGCATGTGCCCCTTTGAGGAACTCCCAGTAGGTAGAAAAGCCAAAAGCAAAGGCTAACAAAAGGCCACCACTCATGGCAGTGGTAGAAAAGCGTCCACCCACCCATTCCCAAAGATGAAAAACTTGGCGATAAAGTTTCTGATCGTCAAGTAAACTGCCAGGCAAAGTGATTGCTACAAAATGGGCCTGTGCATCAAGGCCGAGCTCTTTGAAACGGTTGCGTACGATTTGTTCATTTGTATTTGTTTCCAGCGTGGAACCAGATTTTGAGCTAATTACAACCAAAGTTCGTGATGCATTAATTTTTTGGAGCGCCGCATTTACCTCATCAGGATCAACATTAGAAATAAAGTGGACTTGTCGCTTTTTGCGCAATAGGTGTTCCAGGGCGTGAAAATGAGCCCGTGGACCCAAATCGGAGCCTCCAATACCAATCATCAATATTTCATCAATGGAATTCTCAACATCAAGTTGCTCGATAAAGCGGTGTAGTTTCTCTACCTCTTTGCGGGCAAGATCGGTGGCTGATTTGGCAGCGCTGCTGGTGCGTGGATCGTCAAAAAAATCACGTGTAGCGGTATGTAAAACAGCTCGATTTTCACATGGCACATTCTGAATAAAATTCATAATTTGGCCATTTTGCATATCGGCCATTTTCTCAAAAACTTGGGCCTCCACTGCTAGTTCTTGCAGCGCTTGTATTACTTCTGGTGTGACCCGCTCAGTACCATATAATAGTTTGTAATCGGAGGCTTCACTCACATAAGTTTTCAAACGCTCTGGAGTAAGTTGATTTGGTTGCGCTAGATTAATAGCGTTTTTTGCTAATGCTTGTAGAGTTTGTGCTGCCTTATATTTCATCATTTTTTTACCTGTAAAAGTTATATTAGACTTTTTGCCTACTCAAGCTAATTTGTTTGCAAATATTGATTAAACCATAGCTTGGCTTGTTTGGCAACTTCTTCTAAACAGCCTGCCTCCTCAAATAAGTGTGTGGCGTGTGGGATGATATTCATTTTTTTGGGACAATTTAATTTTTCATAAGCAGCCTGATTTAATTCAATTACCATGCCATCGTTTCCACCCACTATTAGAAGTGTGGGGGCAATTACTTTTTCTAAAATGTTCATGGCTAAATCGGGGCGTCCACCGCGTGAAACAACTGCTTTAATGCTGTCAGGCCATTTTGCCGCAACATGTAAAGCTGCGGCTGCACCTGTGCTAGCACCAAATAATCCAATAACAAGACTTTTAGTAAGTTTTTGTGTAGTTAGCCATTGCACAACCTTATTCAAGCGTTCAGCTAAGAGATTAATATCGAATCTAGTTTGATAAATTTCATCTTCTTTTTTTGATAAAAGATCGATTAAAAGTGAAGCTAAACCAACTTCATTTAAAATATTGGCAACAAAATTATTGCGCGGTGAAAAGCGACTACTGCCGCTGCCGTGTGCAAATAAGACCAAAGCGCTGGCATAAGGAGGTATTTTTAATAATCCTTCCATGGATCCGCTGTCATGGGGAACATTGATTAATTGTTCTAATATTTGATCATTGTTGTTCATTAAATATTTTTAGGTCTCTGTTTGTCAATCAGTTTGATTTTACCCGCGCTCTTTGCAGGCTTTAAAACCTGAATTTTTAGTTTTTTTCTAAAATGTGGATGACTTCCTGGTCTTCTACTTGTTTAAATTCGTCATAATAGGCACTTACGCTACCTAGAAATTGATTATTATCAACTTCAAATCCCACAAATTCATCACTGTATTTCATTAGCATTGCGACCGTGTTTTTTGGGGCAATCGGTACGGCTACTACGATTTTTTTTGGCTCTCTTTTTTTTAACTCTGCAATTCCCACAAGCATGGTCAAACCAGTAGCGATGCCATCATCGACTAATATTGCAATTTTATTATGTACAGGTTGATCAGCTTTATCTTTTAAGTATAACTTTCGTTTTCGCTTAATTTCCTCTATTTGATGCTCTTTTTCATCATTTAACCAATGTGCATCAATGAAAGGTTGTTCCCGCTCAGATTCAACCATACAGCCACTTTCAGATACTGCAGCAATGGCATACTCAACTTGCTGTGGATGACCGATCTTATGAGCAAAGAGCAAATCAAGGGGGGCGTGCAAAAAACTAGCAATTTCAGCAGCTAGCACCACACCACCACGCGGTAAAGCATAAACAACAACATCTTGATCTTGATACTTTTTTAGCTGTTGGCTAAGTCGCACTCCGGCATCATGGCGGTTTTTAAAATGCATTATTTAATTACAATAGTCTAGTATTAATAATATTTTCTAATAATTGTACAGGTGTTAGCGGCGGTTCTTGTGCTAGACCTTGATGAAAAATAACAGTAGAAGGTGTTAAACCCGGTAAAGTGTTGGCTTCGATTAAAATTAATTTATGTGAATGACAATTAAAAAAAACATCCAAACGAGCATAATTTTCAATCCCTAAATGTCGTGCCATATGGGCAACACCCTCTCTTATTTTATCATTTAATTGTGCCGAAAGGATGGTTCTGGGTGGGGGAGTTAAATTAACACCTGTGCCTCCCTGAAATTTCTCCTCTAAACTGAGGACTGAACCCTCGGCTACAGTAATACTAGGATGCAATGCCAAGTAATTACCTTGTTTTTCAAGCACTCCCACGGTTAACTCAATCCAACCATTTTTTGGTGTATGATGTAAACTATTTTCTTTAATGACAAGTAAGTCACTTTCAATAAATGGTTCTAATAAATAAGCATCTATATTTGAGGTAGGCATTTCAATGGGCATGCTTTGACCAACAAAAGTATTGGCAGGGATATGTGATACTTTTTGGCTTAAATAAGTAACATAAACTTTCAGATCAGCGGCGTTTTGCAATAGGGCAATACCAGCTGAACAACCATCATTACACGGTTTAATGATTAAGTGCTCTGATGATAGTTTTAGAGAAGCCTTTTCCCATAACTGTGCACATGGCAAACTATTCACAGCTTTTAACAGGACCTCTAGAGAGATTTTAAACTTTGGTAACGATGTCATCCATGAGCTATTTAACTGATTAATTTTTTCACCTGTGGCATACTTATCCATACACAAGGCTGAAACTTCTCCTCCCGAACCGTTAAATGGAATTTTATGCTCCTCCAATTGCCTTTGCCATACCCCATTTTCGCCATCGCCACCATGTAGGGCTAGAAATACGAAAGCTTTGTTTTGCTGTGCATGTTGTAAAAAATCAGCCACTGAAATACTAAATGGATCGATAGATTTTTTTTGATCGATGCCAAGTTCCTGATTAATTGTGTCAATTAGCATTGCATCGGGATGACTTTTTACCGCTATGCAGTTTGTGTATATTTCCTCAACAGTATGATGTAGGCAATAACCATAGGGAAGTTGCCAAAGATCATTGTTCTGATCGATAAAATAGGGGATAGGTGTAAATGAATGTGATTGCAATAATTTTAACCATACATTAGTACCACTCATTAGCGATACTTGTCTTTCAGCGTTAGCTCCACCAAATACTACGTATACTGGTTTTTTACTCGCCGATTTTTGGGTAGCTTTTACTGGAAAAGTTAAATTATAACGTTGACAGGCGTTTTGTAAAATATAGGCAAGCGCGGTATGGTGTGTCATACCTAAGCTAGCAGCTTGTTGAAATAAAAAACTGTTTTGTTCAAGACCGCTGATGGGATTAAAATCGGTAAAGCATATTTCATTGTTTGTTGTAACCCAGCCATCAATTCGTACAAAATCGCGCATAGCAAATATCTTAAAGATCTCTGTGGCTTGTCTACGAATTTGTTTGATGATAGCTCTATCAAAGCGTGGCGGCGTATGATAAATGGCTTGATGCGAAGGTAAATATTTTTTGCGAAAATCAAATAGCTGATGATTGTCATAGCTAAGTTCGATTTCAGTTGGTATTAACGCCACTGGCTCACCAAGATGATTCTCAAAGATAACAATAGTGAATTCACGCCCTTGGCAAAAAGATTCAATAATTGCACGCGTGGCTAAGCCATTATTAAAAATAAAGCAAGTTTGTTGCATAGCTTCTGAAGGGGTGCTAACAGAAGCTACACCAATAGAAGAACCGCCATAAGCAGGCTTTACCACGGCACGCTTCAAGCTATGCGAGGTAAAAAAACTTTCAATGAGGGTTGTTTGTTTATTTTGGCTATAATTAATAACCAATTGCGGAAGGGTGGGAAAGCCATTTTGTTGTAATATGGCGGCAGCCCAATCTTTATTAAACATATTTCTGCAACACTCTGCACTATTGCCAATAAACGGAATGGCATGCTCTTCTAGGAACGACTGCAGTTCACCATCCTCACCAAAACTTCCATGAATAAGTGGGAAAACTAAATCGACTGCCCGCAAAACTTCAAGCAATGCAGAAGCTGAAAGAAGTTCGGCTGTTTGTTGTAATTTAAAATCAAAATCAGCTGGGGTATTTGAATATAATTGTCCAGTCGATAAGAGATAAAATTGCCGAACATAATCAACATAGAGGGGAATAATAGTAATGTTATCGTTTGATAAATGATCCATTACTGAGCGCGCCGAATTAAGCGAAATTCCTCTCTCAGGTGATGGCCCACCACAGATTAAAGCGATTTTAAAGGTGCTGTTTTGCATATGACTTGTGTCTAAAACTTTTAGATATTTCCAATAGAACCGTTTTCATATCCTATAATTACACGCTTTGCCACATTAAAGAATAAACCTGTTTCTACTACCCCAAGAACGTTTTTTAAACGAATATGTTCTTTTATTGGATCGGCAATAAGCTTAGGGAAGGTAATATCGAATATATAATTGCCATTGTCAGTGAGATAAAAACGACCTTCTTTAGTACGGCGCATGTCTCCGTGATAACCATCTTTTCTCAGACGCGCTAAAGTGCTTTGATAGAGAAAGGGAACTACCTCTAAGGGCAATGGAAAATGGCCTAATTGTGGCACCAATTTGCTTTCATCGATGATAATAACTAACTGATCGCTGGCATAGGCTAAAATTTTTTCTCGTAACAGTGCTCCACCCCCACCTTTAATCATATTTTTCTGGTGGTCAATTTCATCAGCACCATCTACAGTAATACTTACAGAGGTGCTGTTTTCGTACGAGCACAGGGGGATGCCTAAACTCTTAGCTAGTCGCTGTGAAGCTTTGGAGGTGGGAATGGCGGTGATTTGCAAACCAGCTCTACATCTAGCAGCCAATGCTTTAATAAAATAAGCTGCCGTTGTCCCACTACCTAAACCAACTTGCATGCCATTTTCGATTAGGCTGGCGGCATGTTCTCCTGCTACTTTTTTGGCAGTATTGTTTTTATTGGACATTATATTGCTCAGATATATATAGATGGCGACATACTAGCAATTTATAGTTTTTAATAAAAGGTCATTCTTAAAGTACTCTTCAAGTTCTGGGTAAATTAATGGGCCGCACTTGGCTCTGTCGCAGGTGCTACTTTAATATTTTTGCCTAAGAAAATAACTGGAATTAGGCAGACAAAAAGCCAAGCTCCCAGCCAAGCGAGGTCGTTTGTGGAAAGCATATAAGCTTGCTGCTCTACTAGACGATCTAATACTCTATCGACAATTTCAGGTTGAAATTGAGCATTATAGTTGTATAGATAGTGATAAAAATTAGTTACTACAGGGTTAAAATTATTAATCGAATCGCTTAAGCGGGCATGGTGAAAAATTTCTAATCTAGTCCACAATTCAATCGCAAGGGAAGTACCAAAACCACTACCCACTAAAATTCTAATAAAATTAAATACGCCACTGGCACTAGCTAAGCGCTCTTTTGGAATTCCTGAAAGTGCTAGTTGCAAAATTGGTAAAAAAAATATGGACACAGCAAATCCCTGAATGAAGCGAGCAAAAATAATAGTGCCCAAATTGACCTCAGTAATAAAAGTGGCTTGATAAAAAAAGCTCACTGAGAAGATTAAAAAGCTACACATAGAAATTTTGCGAATGTCAAAGCGATATAGATTTTTTCCAATCGTTGTCGAAAATAAAAAAGGGACTATTCCTACAGGTGCAATCGCAATACCTGCCCAAAATGGAGTGTAGTTTTGCTCAGTTTGTAGCCACAATGGCACTGTAACTGTACTGCCAAAGTAAACTAAATATCCTAGTGTTACGGCAATGGTGCCCACAGCAAAATTGCGGTTTTTTAAAAATGAAAAATCGACAATTGGAAATTTTTGAAAGTAATTCCAAATCATAAAGTAACACAGCGAAACAATTGAAACGACTGTTAGAGCAATAATAACATTGGATTCAAACCAATCCAAATCCTTTCCTTTATCAAGCATAATTTGCAGAGAACCAACGCTCACTGATAATAAAACAAGGCCAGTCCAATCAATGGGCTTTAAGATTATTTCACTATCATGATCTTTTAAGAATAACCACACCATTATTGCCGAAAATATTCCAATTGGTACGTTGATGTAAAAAATCCATGGCCATGAATACTCATCTGTGAGATAACCCCCAATAATAGGTCCTAAAATGGGGGCGACAATCACAATCATTCCCCAAAAACCCAAAGCCGAGCCTTGTTTATCTGGCGGATTGTTAGCCATCATTAAGCTCTGTGATAAGGGGATCAGTGTGCCGGCTACTGCTCCTTGAATGACGCGAAAAATAACTAACATAGTCAAACTGCTTGAAAGTCCACAAAGACAGGACATTATGGCAAAAAGAAATACACTCCACACATATAATTTCACCCTACCAAAATGATCAGAAAGCCACCCTGTTAGTGGAAGGACAATGGCATTACTTGCCGAAAAGGAAGTAATTACCCAAGTCCCTTCATCAGGACTGACACCGAGATTCCCTGCTATATATGGAATAGCTACGTTTGCAATGGATGTATCTAAAATTTGAATAAAGGTTCCTAATCCAAGGGCAATGTTAAGTAAAAAAAGGCGCGCCCCTGTTTCATAGGTGTATGCCATAATTTTAGTGATCTTGCTGATTGTTTAAATTTTCTTTAACAATTTTTTCCATAAGCTGGTTAACTTCTTCCATTTGTATGTCAAATATTGATGTTTGCGCCACCGGCCTACTAGAAGTTGTTTGTGTTAAAAATGGTAAGTCTTGATTGGTAATATTAACGTCGACATTTGCTGAGAGACCTAGCCGTAAAGGGTATTTTTTAACAAGCTCTGGATCAAGGCTAATGCGTACCGGTAGCCTTTGTACTATTTTTATCCAATTCCCAGTAGCATTTTGTGGTGGTATTAGAGAAAATATACTACCTGTCCCTGAAGCAATCCCTATGACACTCCCTTCATAAACTACACTTGATCCGTAGATATCAAACCAAACAGTGGCCGATTGTCCAATGCGCATGTTTGTGAGTTGCGTTTCTTTAAAATTGGCATCTACCCATACATAAGTGGACGGGATAATAGCCATTAGCGAAGATTGGCTTGTTACCCATTCGCCTACATCGACAGTACGTTTTGCAATGTAGCCAGTGTAGGGGGCATAGATGAAACAATGTTGTAAATTATAAAAAGCAGAGGCAATATTAGCTTTCTGTTTTTCAATCAGTGGATGCTTTTCAATTGCAGTATTGCCAGCGGCTGCCTGCGCAGCTTGTAGCTGGAATTGTGCTTGTTTTAAATTATATTCTGCTACCATTAAGTCATTTTTAGCGTGGACGAAATCTTCATTAGAAACCGCGCCAGAATCAATTAAATTGGAGCGATTCTTAAAATCGTATTCGGTGCGTTCAAAAACAGCTTTGCGATTATCAAGCGCGGCTTGACTAACCTTTACATTATCATAGAGCTGACGAACCTCTAGCACAGTAGCGGCTAATACTGTGAGCTCTCTTTCATAAGTTATAGCGTAGTTAGTCCGATCTAAAAGTACTAAAAGTTGCCCTTGTTCTACTAAATCCGTATCGTCAGCATAGAAAGAGACCACAGAACCGGAAACTACAGAATTGAGTACAATATAATTACCATTAACATAGGCATCGTCAGTTGATTGATAGAATCTTAGATATAAATACCAATATGCAAAACAAACTGCGCCAATTACTAAAATTATTATAGTAAGTAAAAGCAAATAGTGGTTACGTTTTTTGGCGACTGGCTTTGTTTGCTCTATTTTTCCATTTGTGTTTTCGATTGGAGATGCACTAACTTGTTGTGTTGCAGCTGCCTGATCAGGATTAGGCGAGTTTGTTTTAGCTTGATTTCCATTTGTTGGTATCATAGGTAAATTTGCATCCTTAATCGTTCACGTAGTTCTACGTTTATTGCATTTGGATGACGTTCAGCTTTAAGGACAGTTCTCATAGCCACCACCCAAAGCTTTTATCAATGTTAAGAGGGCTTGTATTTTATCCCCCAAGGCTACAATTTCAATGTCTTGCGCAGTTAAGGCTGCTTCTTGGCTAATCAGAAAGTCTAGTTCAGAGCTAATATTATTTTTAATTCTCAATTCGGTAATTTCAAGAATAGACTCTTGTTGATTTACCTTATTCTCCGTTTCCTTAAGTTGCAAGTCTGAATTTCTAAGTACAACTATGGCATCTAAAATTTCTTTTACTGCCTCAATTATTAGTCCATTGTAGCGATAGATGGCAAGGTCATAATTGATTTCACTTGCCTTTAAGTTTGCACTTAAACGTCCTCCATCAAAAATAGGTAGACTGATGGCTGGATCAATATTATAAAAACTACTTTTCCACTCAAATAATTTATGCAAATGTAATGTTTGAAAGCCAAATAAGGCAGTAATATCAAAATCGGGATAAAAGCCAGCTTTGGCCACCTCAATTTGCTTACCAGCGGATTCTATTAGCCAAAGTTGCGCTATAATATCAGGACGGTGAGCAAGTAAATGTAGTGGGAGGTTTTCTGGAAGTGGAATTTTAGGTAATGGAGCTTTGGTAATCTCTATTTCAGAGACAGTTTCATCAAACTGTCCAGCTAAATAAGATTTAAGTAAAATTTCCTTTACCGCCATATCTGCTTGAATTTGAAGTAGTCTTTGTCTTGCCGAAACTACATTTATAATGGAATTATAAACTAGTTGGACACTCTCAAGATGCCCTTGCTTTCGTTTTTCGATGAGGGCAGAATAACGATCTTGATTTTCTATCAATTTATTAGCTATCTCGGCTCTCTTGTAATCGACTTGTAATTGATAATAAACTTGCGCTACTGAAATAGCAAGTCGTAGACGTGTAAAAGCTTCATCAGCTTTATTGGCGTAATATTCACTAAGGGCAGCACGATAAGTATTGCGATTTTTTTTCCATATATCAAAATCATAAGTCAGAACGGTTTCGGTTTCGTATTGTGTAAAATAAGCAGGAATGCCTAAAGATCCTCCGGAAGCAATTAATTGATTGCCCAGCGGTAAAACGGGAACACTTCCTCCAGTAGCATTAACGGCCGCGCCGGACGCCGAGTTTGTTGGTGTAGTACCACCGGTTGTTTGATTGAATGGTATCAGGGCGGTTTCGCTCAGTTTTTCACGAGCTACATCGGCTCCAAAAAAAATATTGGGAAAAAGAGCCGCGCGTAGTCTGTTGGCATTGGCATTAGCCACTAAAATATTTGCTTGAGCTTGCTTTAAAGTAGGATTGCGGCGTAAAGTTGTTTCAATAAAAGTACTTAGTTGATCGTCCTTAAATAAATTCCACCAATCGATAGGTAAATAGGCTGTTTTATCAAACAAATCATCGCCATAATTTTCTACAATAGCTTTTTCAAAAGCATTTTGCGGAGCATTGATGGCTTCAGCCCGTTTATCATAAGTACAGCTTGTAGTTAGTAAGAAGAGTGGAATCAAAATATAAAGAAGATCAATGGATAGAAATTTAATTTTTTTTATCATCAAAAATTCTTAAAGCTCCGCATTTTTCTTCCAATCTAATGAGTAAACATAGAATATATTTTATATAATAGGTTTTTTTTAGAATCTAGAGCAAAAAAACTAGAAATCTAGATTATTAGCCAAAAGACACTCTTCAAATTATGAGTAAGGTGAGTTTCGAAAGAAGTCTAATGTTTAATTAAGGCAAAACGATGAAAAAAATAAATATTTTAATACTATCTCTCTTGTGTATAGTAAATTTTGCACTATCACTTTTTGCTAAGCAAATAGAAGATAAACGACAATTCAATGAGATTATCGCTTTTGGAGATAGCTTAACGGACGTAGGCAATGTGGCCGAATTGACTGAACCTGGCTTTGCACCGCTAATTTTTGGCTATTATGGAAAGACTCATTTTTCTGATAACTTAATATGGATAGAGGTTTTGGCAAATTATTGGGGTTTGTCTGCGCGTATACCAGGGCGTGGTGTTAGCACTACTTTGCAACCTAATGTTTTTGGCAATACTTGGGCTTGGGGAGGCTCTAAGGCTGCAAATGGAGCGGTTAAATCAAACGGTGTTACAGAGCCAATACCTAATTTATTGATCACCATTGATCAATACTTAGCCTCAAACAAGCCTAACAGACAAACACTTTATGCACTTTGGTCTGGTGCTGATAGTTTCATTATCGGTGATAAATTTGGCCCTAATGCAGCTAAAATGGCAGCTAATGCTGTAGGAAAGGCGATAGTGCGTTTAGATGGTGCAGGGGCACGGCATATTCTAGTTTTCAATATGCCTCGTTTAGGAGATACACCTGGGGCACAAGCAGGTGGTAAAGCCATAATCATGTCAGCTAACACTTACACTTTTTTTTATAACAAAGAACTTATGCGTGCTTTAAAAGAGGTGGTGGGTAATAAAGATTTTAAAGCTAATATTTATTTAGTTGATGTTTACTCTGAGTTTGAACGAATAGTGAATACAGTAAAGCACGGCGAAGATTATATGCCTAATTTTTTTGTCCCTGGGTCAGCTGTAGTTATTAATAACGTATCTGATCAAGGGCTACATTATTTTCAAATAGAAGGGCTCAAACCACAGAATTATTTGTTTTGGGATGCATTACACCCAACTTACGAAGGTCATCAAGTATTAGCAGCTCTTGTTATACAGTCGCTACAGCCGTTAAAAATAAAAGATTTGCAAAAAAAACGCCCCAAATAGTTATTAGACAGTTTGTTAAAGAGACACATTTATATCCAACGTATCACCCCACTCTAATTGGCGGGCAGTTTTATATAGGGTTTGATTTTTTTTAGAAATAATGGTTTGTGCAATATCTCCATGAGCTGTGCACAATTTTAAGCTCACATGGCCTGAATGTTTTGTGGGGTGGCGTATAATGCGATGATATTTCTGTGTTAAAGCTTTTTTGGTAAAGATAAGGTAAGAAAATTTTTCATCCTCATAATTTAATGCCCCCATTTTTAAATGGCGATGTGTTTGTGAGCGCTCAAGTCTTGTAGCAAAATGACACCAATCAGGGCATTGCTGCATATGCGGACACGGTGCTAAAAGTGTACCATCTAAATTGATTAGTTGCTTGCGAATCTGTCGTATTCTATCAAATCCTGCCGGAGTGCCAGGTTCAATAATAATTAAAAATTCTTCCGCTGCTTGCCAACATTTTTCAATTACAATTGGTATTGCACTGCATGATAGTTCTCCAATGCAATAAGATAGAATGACTAAATCTTTTGTGGGGAATGCAGAATTATTGTAATCTTCAAGATCGTATGTTAACCACTGCGCTTCTCTAAAGAATGAATGAGGGTGCGAAGCTGCTAATCGTTGCCCTAGGCGCAATAAATGCAGATCTTTTTCTAATAGTGTGAATTGATGTAAGGTAGGGAAAATTTGTTGTGCTGCCCAACTCGCTGACCCAGGCCCACAGCCAACATCCAGTAGTGTCTTAATTGTATTTGTTGGCGTTCTTTCTACTAGTTCTTGCAAAACATAGGTAATAGCAGCATAGGTGGCTGGTAAACGAGCAAGTAAATAAGCACAACGTTGCAAATCTGATGTTATGAAATTTTTTTTAGCGTTATGTGGATGCCGATAGCTAAGGCTGAGCTCTTCGTACGCTTTTTGGAGATTTTTTAAATCAAAACGTTGGGATTCGATTTTTATAGCTTGTTGTAATTCTTCAGGCAGTTGCATTTTTTGTGTTTACTGTTTTAACCTGAATTTTGAGTTCTTTGCCCTTTAGACTAGCGTGAAAGATATAAGGATGAAAAACATCAAAGTTCAGTTTTTTAATACTTTTATTAGACTTTTTACAAATATAGAAGTATACATAAAGATTAAAACATTTTCAATCGAGCAGGTGTTTATGGAATATAAATGTAATATTTATTACCATGACCATTTTAGCTAGCAAATAGTAACTGGCACATTTAGGCGAAATTCAAGAAGGAATGGACTTTTAGTATGTTGACAATAGTGAGTCTATTTGGACGCTCACCCTTTGCTCCACTGCAATCGCATATGGAAAGAGTCGCTCGTTGCGTGCATTGTTTGGGAAAATTATTTGATGCGCTGGAAAATAATGACTATTCGGCTTTAGAGGTTTTATGTGATAAAATTTCGGCTCTTGAACATGAAGCAGATATTATTAAAAATGATATTCGCAATCATTTGCCCAAAAGTCTTTATTTGCCAATCGATCGAACACAATTATTAGATATTCTCTCAATTCAAGATAGCATTGCCGATAAAATCGAAGATATAGCTATTCTAACGACCCTCACACCACTGACTGTACTTGATAGCTTTAAAAGTGAATTTAAGGTGTTTTTACATAAGAATATCGAAACTTTTGACAAGGTACAGTTGATTATGCGTGAGCTGCCGGAGTTAGTTGAATCTTCTTTTGGGGGGATAGAGGCTGCTAAAGTATGCTCAATGATAGAGGAAGTAGCATATCGCGAGCATGAAGTCGATGTAATACAGCGCGTGTTGCTTAAAAAATTATTTCAATCAGAAGCACAATTAACTTATATGACATTTAGTCAATGGGGAAGAATTTTTGAAAATATTGCTGCTATTTCAAATTTATCTGAAAAGCTAGCACATCGTATCAGAATGGTTTTAGAAATAAAATAAGTGGGTATGGATACAATTCTCATCGTAGTTATTTTATGCACTGGTTTTTATACGGCGTGGAATATTGGAGCTAATGATGTTGCCAATGCCATGGGTACATCAGTTGGTTCAGGGGCTCTGACATTAAGACGGGCTGTGATTATAGCTGCCGTTTTAGAGTTTTCAGGGGCCTTCTTTTTTGGTTCACATGTCTCACAAACAATGCAAAGCGGTATTATTAATGCCGATCTTTTTGTAAATAATCCAAAAATATTAGTTTTTGGTATGTGGGCCTCTCTAGCATCTGCTGGTATCTGGTTACAGATAGCTTCATATTATGGATGGCCAGTTTCTACTACACACACTATTGTAGGTGCTATTATAGGCTTTGGTCTTGCTTTAGGTGGAATGGAAGCTATTTATTGGCGATCGGTAGGTTTTATAGTTTCTAGTTGGCTTTTATCGCCTTTGCTTGGAGGTTTGTTAGGTTACTTTTTATTCAATATTATTCGCAAAAATATCTTCTATACTTTAAATCCGTTGGAATCGGCTCGCCGAATAACGCCTTGGCTTGTCTTTAGTGTATTATTTGTTTTGGCATTAATTTTTGTGTTTGAAGGATTGCGTAATTTAAATCTCCATCTTAGCACTACTCAAAATGTAGCAATTGCTTTTGCGATCGGATTAATAGGTGCTTTGGTTAGCTATTTTTTAATGAGTCGTATTCCTCCATCACAAAGAGAACTGATTGGGCCAGTTGTAAGTGATGAGGTGCAAAATTCATTAGAAAGGGCTCTTAAGCATTTAAATAGAGTTCAAGCTGGCACTAGTGGAGATATGAAATATCATGTCGGTTTGTTGGCTGAAGAGGTCAATAGTGTAATAAAGTCAGTAGAGCAAAAGCAAAACGTGGCTGCCAGTCATTCTGAATATCAGAAAGTTGAGAAAATATTTGGCTATTTGCAAATTATGAGTGCTTGTATGATGGCTTTTGCACATGGTGCAAATGATGTAGCCAATGCTATTGGTCCACTTTCAGCCGCTCTAGCAATTTTAACGACAGGTATTGTGGCTGTAGGTGCTCCAGTGCCAACTTGGGTGTTAGCTTTGGGAGGTATTGGAATTGTTATGGGATTAGCTATGTGGGGCTGGCGCGTTATTGACACGGTGGGCAAAAAAATTACTGAATTGACTCCTAGTAGAGGTTTTGCTGCAGAGTTTGGAGCTGCTTTAACAATTGTATTAGCATCGCGCTTAGGTTTGCCCATTTCGACAACACATACTTTGGTAGGTGCAGTGCTTGGAGTGGGATTAGCACGCGGACTAGGGGCGATCAGTTTAACCACAACGCGCGATATATGCATCTCTTGGATTATAACTGTGCCCTTAGGAGCGATTTTGGCGATTGCCTTATTTTACCCGATCTATGCTATATTTGCATAATAACCTGAGTATTGAATTTGTTTTAAATAGAAGATAGCTGTCTTACTAACTCACCTTACGCATAATTTGAACAAATGATTTTTGACATAACCTAGGGCTATATATAAGGAGACAAATTGCAGCAAATAGCCTAAGCTCTTTGCAAAATGTGTCTCCTTTATAGATGGTTGCGGATAGGTACTAAAGGCACTCTTCAAATTGTGCGTGAGGTGAGTTACTAAGGTCTATTCCTTCTAAAAAGGGAAATAACAAATAAGATCAGAAAAACAACAAACAATATGTAAGCTATATTGGTGGCTTCACTGGCAACTCCGCCCAATCCAAGTAAACCAGCAATGATAGCAACTACTAAAAATGTTAATGCCCAATTAAGCATGATCTGACTCCTTTTTTTCTCCCTTCAAGCTATATAGAAAATGGCAAAAAAAATAAAAATATTTCTGCAAAATGCTTTGTTATTTGCCTACAATCAGCTATTAATGAACATCTTACATAACTCACTTTACGTATAATTTGAATAAGTGATTTTTGACATGGCCTATAGCTATATATAAGGAGACACATTGCAGCAAATAGCCTAAGCTCTTTGCAAAATTTATCTCCTTTATAGATGCTTTCGGATAGGTACTAAAGGCGCTCTTCAAATTATGCGTAAGGTTAATTACATAAAATAATATGTAGGTTTTTTTGATAAAAATTAGATTTACATAAAATAAATTTTTGATTAAACACAAAGTGTAAGATGCCAAGGTGGCAGCTGATTATTATTTGCAATAAGTCTAGGAGAAAATATGAAAAAATTATTTGGTGTCATTGCGTTAGGCTCAGTATCATTGCTATCCGCAAATCAACCATATGGTTATAGCCAATCTTATGGTCAAAGGGCTTGTGCAAATGGTAATTGCGGTTATCAGCACAACGATTATTCATATCAAGGATATCAAGGACCTTACCAAGGCCAAGGCCAAGGCTATCAACAAGATCAGTATCAACGACAGTATCAAGATGCCGGCTCATACGAGAGTCCTTACCAAAATCATGGTTACCAAGAATCACCTCGATATCAAAGACAAATGGAACGTCCAGTACAATCTCAAGGCGGATATTATCAACAAAATGATCAGCGCTTTCAAGATAATTCCCCCAATCAATATCAAAGACAAGAGCCTGTAAGAGTTTATCCTGATGCTCAGTGGAATAATCAATCTCAAAGAGTAGATTCAAGAGGTAATGATAGAGTAAGATACGAAGATAACAGAAGAAATGCCGATCAAGTTGGTGATCTACGTGTGGGCGCTGATCAAGACATTATCAAAAAAGTACAAGATACTGTTGCTCCAGGTATGTTCTCAAGAGGTTACCCAAATGTTTCTTTTGATGTTAGCAATGCTGTTGTAACTTTAAAAGGCTCTGTTGATTCGCAAGATGATAAAGTTAAAATCGAAGATAGCGTAAAGAAAATCAAAGGTGTTAGACAGGTTAATAATCAGCTCACAGTAGTTGGCAAGCAAGTAGCTTACAATGATGGTGCTTACTCAAAGAGTGAGACAACATACGGGAATAATGATAATCCAAAAATGCGCGATGCACAAAAAAATTATCCTCAAGATGTAGGTTTTACTGAAGCTGATAAGTTACTAAACGCCAAAGTTCGTGAAAAAATCAGCGATGGTTGGTTTACTAATAGTTTTGAGACTATTACATTAAAAACAAACAATGGTGTTGTTACCATTATTGGTGTTGTTGATTCTAGCGATGATATCCGAAAAATCAATGATAAATTAAAAGATGTTGATGGTGTTAAAGCTGTAAACAACCAATTATCTCTTAAAAAGTAAGTGTAATCTTTAATTTTGGGACTTTCTTTATCAAGAAAGTCTCAAAAAAATATTTTTTGTTTTTTATATGATTTTCTAAGTTATTTAGGAGGGAATATGCCTTTAAAAAAAGGGACAAGCAAAAAAACTATTAGTGATAATATACGCACAGAAGTGCATCATGGGAAGCCTCAAAAACAAGCTGTTGCCATTGCTCTTAGCGAAGCTCGCCGCTCAGGAGCAAAGATTCCAAAAAAATCAGATTCTTAATAGACTTTTTTCGAAACCACATTTATTTGTTAAAATTGCCATCCTCATATAGCTAGTCTATAGCTATTCATCTTCCCAAAAATCACTTTATTTTATACCATCTCAATATATTTTAATTTATCAGGCTGTAGCTATGACATATTCGTTACCACCGGGTGTTTTTGATATTATTCCAGAAGACACTCAAGAACCATGGAAAAGCACTTATCTGTGGAATTATGTTGAAGATATCATACGGAATATAGCCTCTCTTTACGGCTACCAAGAAATTCGCACTCCCATTTTAGAGCATGTTCAGTTGTTTCAACGTGGTGTGGGCGCTACTACTGATGTCGTTTCTAAAGAGATGTACACATTCAAGGATCGTGGCGATCGAACGCTTGCGCTTAGACCAGAAGGTACGGCCCCGGCTATGCGTGCTTTAATTGAACATCATTTGCCAATGCCTCAAAAATTATTTTATATTGCTCCCATGTTTCGTTATGAAAGATCACAGGCCGGCCGTTATCGTCAGCATCATCAATTTGGTGCCGAAGCCGTTGGACATGCTACGTCTGAGCAAGATGGTGAAATCATTGATTTTCTCTACTCAGTTTACCAACGATTAGGTTTAAAAAAGCTTAGTTTAAACATTAACACACTTGGCGATGCCAAAGCTAGATCAGATTTTCGTCAAGCTTTAATAACGTATCTAACGCCGCACCTCTCATCACTTTCAACAGAAAGTCAAAATCGCTTAACGGTTAATCCTTTACGCATTTTAGATTCTAAAGATCCACGTGATCGACTTTTAGTGGCGCAAGCTCCTTCTATATTAGACTTTATCGATAGCTATGCGCGCGATCGCTTTGAATCCCTACTGCAGTTGCTTAATCTCTTAAAAATTCCCTATCAAATTAATCCATTGCTAGTGCGTGGATTGGATTATTATAATCAAATGGTTTTTGAAGTTGTGGCAGGTGAGTTAGGCGCTCAAAACAGTGTTGGTGGAGGAGGAAGGTACGACGGTTTGCTTGGAACTCTGGGCGGACAAGATACACCAGCAGTTGGTTTTGGTACGGGGATTGAAAGAATAATACAAACAATGCTCCAGCAACAAGTTCAATTACCAGAGGTTGTGCATCCACAAATATTTTTAATTGGATTAGGAAATGCTGCTAAACAATTTTGTTATCAACTGCTGCATGAGTTACGACAAAATAATATTGTTGCGCAAATGGATTTTAGCGATAAAAAAATAGGCAAAATTTTGACCTACGCCAATCAACAACAGGTAGAATATGTAGCTATTATTGGTGATAATGAAATAAACGCTAATGAAATTAATCTCAAAGAGATGAAAAGTGGTCATCAAACTACATTACCGTTATCTGAGGTGTTGTCTTTTTTTATAAAAAACAATAACTAAGGGTATAACTGTAAGATTATCATAGAATTGTAGAGAAGCCCCTATAAGCAGCAATTTCCTTGAACTTAATTGTTAAGATAAACTAAATTGACATTTGTTTTTTTAAATCGGAGGTTGAATTTATGTTAAAAAATAAAAAATTGATTACTTTGACTAGTCTTGGAATGTTGCTTGGCTATTGTGCCTTACAAGCTAATAGTGCTGTAACAGCTCCAGTTGCTACTGACGCTAAAGTGAGTACTACAGCACAGGCGCAAGATTCTAAAACGGTACCACTGGATATGAAAAAATTATCCGAGGCATTTGGTCATTTTATTGGGAGAAATTTAAAATCACCTGGTTTGGCTTTTGATATGGAAAGTGTCATTAAAGGTATTAGAGCTGGTGTTAACGGCGAACCAGCACCGCTTAGCGACAAAGAATATGAAGAGATGATGACTGCTGTGCAAGAGAAAGCTTTTAAAGAAATGTCGAGCGCTAACCTTAAGGCTGCTAATGACTTTTTAGAAAAAAATCGCACAGAACAAGGTGTTTTGGAGATTGTCCCAGGAAAATTACAATATTTGATTTTAAATCAAGGTACTGGTGCGGTGGTTGAGCAACATGCTTCCCCGCAAATCCATTATACTGGTAAATATCATGATGGTACAGTCTTTAGCACCTCTGAAGAAATGGGTGGACCGATCACTATTCCATTAGATCAGACAATACCAGGCTTTAGTAAAGGTATTCTTGGTATGAAAGAAGGGGAAAAACGTCGTCTGTTTGTCCATCCTGATTTAGGATATGGGACAACTGGTCAATTGCCACCTAATGAATTACTTGTATTTGATATTGAATTAGTGAAAGCTAATGCACCTGAGAGCAAACAAAAAGGGGCTGTTAATCCTTTAGATCAAGATGAAGATTTTGATGATGATAGTCTCTATTTAGATGAAGAAGAAGAAGCCGCACATAGTGCTGAGAAAAAGAAATAAAAACTTCCTATTCACCCCTGATGCAATTTAGCCATCAGGGGCTTGACAACTTTTCAGTTTTGATAATTTTAATAAATAACTTGTAGGTTTAAGTTTTTATTGTTTAAGCACTAGCAGTTTCGATTAGATTAAGCAAATAATCAAAATCTTTCACGCCTACTATTCTTTTCAATTCTTTCCCATCTTTAAATAAAATAAGTGTCGGTACCGATGTAATCTGCAATTTTTGTGAAACTTGCGGCGCTTGATCGATATCAAGTTTTGCAACTTTAGCTTTGCCTTGTACGTGTCCAGCAAGTTTTTCCACAATAGGGGCAATCATGCGACATGGCCCACACCAAGTGGCATGAAAATCAACTAGTGTCAAACCTTGAGCGATACTTTTTTGAAAATTTTCATCTGTTAGATGAACTAATTGGTCGGTCATAGATTCTCCTTTTAAGAATAGACTTCTTTGAAAACTGGCTTTTTTTGGAAAAATTGATATTTTTTGAGTAGATTTGATTCCAAATTTTAAGAGCATATTGGCAATATGATCGAAAATTTGGGATTAAAGATGCCAAAAAAGACAATTTTAACAAATAAATGTAGTTTCGAAAGAAGTCTAATATTTTTTAATCTTTTGTCAATTTATTCTATCCGTAAATCCTTTTTTTGCCCAGAAAGATAAACCTAATTTTTGGTTCCTTATGCATAAATCTCTAGCGTTTAATGCTCAATTCTACTCAAGCAAAGATGATGCTGCTCATCAAAACTATACTGCCACTCCCAAGTAGGGTGTGCTAGGGATTTACATTCACTTTCGAGCTTTCCACTTGTGTTATTATATATTACCATACGATGAAAGGGGGGCACTTCAAAATAATGATTTCCTGTCAATAGCACATCTGTAGCGAAAAACTCTGCTCCCTCATTTAATACAATATGGACAGATTCGGTGTGGACAATCTCATTTTTCCACAACTGCGTGAGTGTCGCTGTGGCCATACCTAAATTGGCAATAGTAACGCGCCTTAGTGTGCATCTACATTCACCTCCATAATGCAAATAGCCTTCTTTTGTAAGCTTTGCTGTTGTATGCTTTCCTAGGGGTGCTGTAGCTTGTATGTGTAGACTGCCATCAACAACTAAATCTTCTATGTCGACTTCGGCAATTTCCAATTGCACTTCCGCTTTCAAACTTAAGCGCCCGCGTCGAATTTTTTGTTTAATAATTGAATATAGTGGTCCCAAACCTGGATGAAAAAGGACAATACAAGAAGGTCCCGTTTTTAAGTATTCATCCAAACTGCTCCAAGTGGGTAATTGAAAACCACAATTTTGTAATAATTCATGATTATTACTTAGTAAATCATAATAAGCTTGTTCAGGTGTGTTGTTTAGCGATTGACCATTTTTATAGCTATTTTTAGTAGTTGAAATAGTTTTAATCCGTTTTTGATAAACAATAAACGTTGGCAAGACTTTTTGACACTCCTCGGGAGTCAAAGGTTTTATTGAATGACTAGTTAAACAGTCGGCAATATTTTGCATTGTTGATTCTAGTCGACCTCCAGCTATGTGAGACTGCACACCATTAGCATCAATAAAGTTTACTTGCGATTTCATATTAATGAGTTGGCCCGGAATGGGACATATTTTAATCGCTTTTTTAATCGCAGAAATAGAGGCAAATAAAATATTGGTGTTAGCGGGGTACATGGAAAAAGGACTGTTTGGGGTCATCGGCGTTTCTGGTATGCCACGCTGTTCCAGTTCAGTGTATTCAATGTTTGTTAAACAATATTCATAATTAGAAGCATTATTCTTCTCCACAACGACGTCGACCCCTTCTGAGCTGTTTAATAAGCGCTCCGTCGAAAGAAAGCCAAAAGACTTTTCTTGTTCTATGCCAATGCCAAGCAGGGCTAATAAAGAACAATCCAAACCACCCAAAGGATTGTTAATTTGTCTGACTAAGCAATATTTTCGTTTACGTTCTTCTAACCAATTAAAGACTCCTTGTTCTTCCGCCAACTTCCAGATCACTCCATGGCCCGAAGGTTTTGAAGTTAATTTTAATGGGCCACTGAGCGACCAATGTCCTGCTTCTGTAATAACGGGTACGAGTGGTTGTAGAAAAAAATAAATGTTTTCTTTGTTCATTCCAAACCAATGGCCATTTTGGCAAACATTTAAGATATGAACATGGTTATTTTTTTCTACCGAAGTCATAAAAACTATCGGCGTATTTAGTTGTTTTTTAAATAGCTTATAAAAAAGATATTCGCGGGCTTGAATATCGCGAATGAGACCCTCTAATAAAGTTCGCCCCAAAAAGGGGAGTAAGGCGGCTGGCAATGATTCACCGGTTTTACTATCGATCCATCCCAAGCGATCTCCGGCACCACCAATTGGATAAAGATCGGCGATATATTCTAAGTGTTCAATACCATAGCGGATAGCTGCTCTTACAGTCATATCTTCATTATCCAAATGCAATCCAATTGGATAAAGATAATTAACCCCCTCAAGCTTATTATGCTGCTCTGTTTTACGCTCTACAATCATTTTTAAAACTGAGCAATGATAACCAATAATACCGCCCATATATTTATAAAAAAGTTCTAAATCAAGCAATTCATCTAGCAATGAATGTAATGGTTCCCAGAACTGATCAACCAAATGTTTGCTATTGAAAATGATGGGCCCTTCTCCAATAGCAATTACTGCTTTAACCACGTAAGCGGCTTCAGGATTTAGCTGCACAATGAATTTGGATATTATGCCATCGGTGGATAAATACTCTTGTACCAGCGGCTCTTTGTCAAGCAGTAAATTTTTCTCAGCATAACTGTTTGATTTAATAATTTTTGGCACCAATCCATTTAAACGCTGGAGGGTGTCTTGTATTTGAGTAATTAGCTCTGCCATGCAACCTTTATAAATTTAAGATAAACACGTTAAGGTTATTATCGATATGTGGCAGCTAAAAAGTTTTAAGTTAAGCAAAACACTCATAATTTTTTATGTGTGTTTTGCACTTTATCGTGATATTTTATAACTCACCTTACACATAATTTGAAGAGTGCCTTTAGTACCTATCTGCAGCTACCTATTCTGCAGCTACCTATAGAGGAGACACATTTTGCAAAGAGCTTAGGCTATTTGCTGCAATGTGTCTCCTTATATATAGCTCTAGGATATGTCAAAAATCACTTGTTAAAATTATGTGTAAGGTAAGTTTATAAGATATCGCGTTAGAGATAAAGAACAATAATTTTAATCTCGTTCTGAAATATGCTTGGCCACTTGTCGAGTCATTTCAAACATACTGATCACATGGGTGGAACCGAGCACTGCTGCTAATACGGGATCTGGTTTAATATTGCGCTTGTCAGAGGGGTCTTGCAAGTTTTTTTCTTTAATATAAGCCCATAACGATTTAGTAACTTCTGTGCGCGGCATAGGATTAGATCCTACAATCTTAGCAAGGGCATCGCTGACCTTCACGTCGCGCATAAAAGCTGAATTTTTACTATTTTTTGTCATTCTATTCTCCTAATATTTCCTGATAACAGATATAAAACGGCTTTGCAATGCACTCTTGCATGCAATGTGGTTATTTTTAGACATAGCGGCCTTTATAGTCAAACCATAAAATCATAATTTGAAAAACTAGATTGCTTTAGAGTTGACTATATTTTTGACAGATGTTAATCTCGTCATAATTTTTTTTCATGCTAGATAATTATTGTTAATATATTTTCTATCTATTATAATATTTAACAAGAGATGGTTAGAGTTGTAATTGTTTGTAATTAATAATCTATATAGATTTCATAAAAACGACTATCGTTAATATTAATGAATATGCCAAGACCAATTACTCAAAGCAAATTTGAAAAAGTATGGGATGGGGTCTGTCTATTTTCCTTGATAGGTATTTGGCCGCGCTTTATCGAGCCGCGTTTGTTAGGGCTGAGCAAATGTGCTGTGGCTATTCCGTCGCTACCAAAAGAATTAATCGGCTTTAAAATTTTGCAATTTAGTGACTTGCATTGGCATAGTCAATTTTCGCCATTACTTTTAACTAAGTTAACTCGTAAAATAAATGAGCAAAAACCAGATTTGATTGTTTTTACAGGTGATTTTTTGTGTCGCTCGCACTTAGAACAACCAGAGTTGTTGCTCCATTTTTTGCAAAATTTACAGGCTAAAGTAGATTGTTTTGCAATTATGGGTAACCATGACTACAATAAATATGTTACTGTTAAAGCCAATGGCGATTATGGCATTGAAGAGAATTTAGCAGCGCGACCCATTAACAAAGGTTTTAAAAGGCTTTTTAATTTTGTTCCTTTAACTAAGCACGTAAGTAAAGCTACTCAGAACATAGGCTTGCATAACGATCTTGTAGACCTGCTGCATAAAACCCCTTTTAAATTACTTGATAATAAAACCATTACAATCCCTATAAAAGGAACCTATCTAAATATATGTGGGCTAGGTGAGTATATGGCTGGACAATGTCTACCAAAGAAAGCTTTTGAAAATTATAAGACACAGTATCCTGGTCTAATTTTATCACACAATCCTGATAGCATTAAAATTCTGCAACATTACCCTGGCAACCTTATTCTCTGTGGCCATACCCATGGCGGTCAAGTAAATCTACCATGGTTATGGCGGCGCCTTGTACGTATTGAAAACGAAAATTACAAGCGTGGTTTAAAAAAGTTAGCCCCTGCTAAATGGGCCTATATTAATCGAGGTATCGCTGGCATGCTAAAATTTCGTTGGTGCGCCAGGCCTGAAATAACTTTAATTACTCTACAAAACGAATAATCAAATGGACTATTCTAGCTTTATTCCTTTTGACGTAGTATTTCTTTCCGGTGGCATCGGCAACCGTATGCAGAGCTCTATCCCTAAACAATATATGTTGATAAATGATAAACCACTTGCCCTCTATAGCTTTGATGTTTTTTTGGCAATGGCGGAAGTACAAACTATCAGTGTAGTCTGTGAAGAACAATACGTACCCCTTTTTGAAAAGCGTGTACAATACTCTAATAAAAAAATAGTGTTTGCCCGACCGGGACAGCGCCGCCAAGATTCAGTTTTTAATGGTGTTTCACTTATATCAAGCAAATCATTAGTGTGCGTACATGATGCTGCTCGGCCAATCATCGATGAGGATCTAGTGCGGCGCACAGTTAATATGGCAAATTTACATGGCGCGGCCATACTAGGTGTAAAGGTTAAACCGACTATCAAAAGATGCAATGCCGAGCAAAAAGTGCTTCAAACACCACAACGCTCTGAATTGTGGGAAGTACAAACACCACAAGTAATGCGACAAAATTGCTTGTACGAGAGTTTGGTTTATGCTGCTGAGCAAGGATTGACTGTCTCTGATGATAGTGCCGCATTAGAGTTGTTGCACAAAGATGTCTATGTGGTAGAGGGTAGTTATCGCAATATAAAAGTAACCACACCGGAAGATTTAATAATGGTGGAACAATTCTTAAGATCATATGCCTTGCTATAAACTTGTTATAGCTTATGACGGTACTAGGTATGGTGGTTGGCAGAAGCAACCAAATTGCCTTTCCATACAGCAAGAGCTGCAAGAAGCTTTATGTAAAATAATTCAACAAAAAGAAGTTCACGTTACAGGGGCTGGACGGACTGATGCTGGCGTGCATGCACACGGTCAGGTTGCCCATTTTAAAATGGATAATCTACACGATCCTAATCTTCTATATTTAGGATTAAATGGTTTACTACCATCAGATATTCGCATTAGGAGTGTACAAATAGCTGAAGAGGGCTTTCATGCCCGTTATAGCGCTATTAGCAAGGAATATCATTACAATCTATATCTGGAGCGTGTAATGGATCCTTTTCGTCGACTATACTGCTGGCATTGCTTGCGTGCTGTCGATATTTCTTTATTAAAAGAAGCAGCGACCTTATTTGTTGGGACCCATAATTTTAGTGCCTTTGCTAATAATGCTGCCTATGGTTGCGCTGCCAATGATCCAGTTAGAACTATCTACAGTTTAGATATTGTCCCCATGGAAGGTGGATTTTGTTTACAGTTTAAAGGTGATGGTTTTTTATATAAAATGGTACGCAATATTGTGGGAACATTAGTGGATGTGGCTTGCTCTAAGATTAAGCTGGCAGAAATAAAGACAATTTTTGCTAGCCAAAAACGATCTAAGGGTGGGCAGACGGCACCACCCCAAGGTCTTTTTTTAAGGCAGGTTAATTACTAACTCGCCTTACACATCACTATGCAGCACTTCTACTAATTGAAATAAATTGCCATCCGGATCCCTAAAATATTGCATTTTTACATGACCGGGTACTTCAATAACATCGCCAACCCATTTTATATTTTTGGCAGTCAAATCAGTTTTAGATTTTTGCAAATTTTCCACGCTAAGCGTTACCACTGCATTTTGACCGGGCTTGACTAATTCCTGTTCGCTAGTTTGGGCAATACCCAAAATTGCGCCGCCATCGTGGCCTGCTAATTCGGCCCAACCAAAATCAACATTATACTCATTTAATTTAAGCCCAATAGTTTTTGTATAAAATTCAACCGCTTTTTTCAAATCAGCCACCACAATCCAGGCTAAACCAAAATTTTTTATAGACATTTAAACTCCTTTTATTTTTGTTAAAAACATAGTGCTTATAAATTAAACTTCTTTCTAAATTACATTTATTTGTTGAAATTGACAATAAATATTGTTTTATATACAATAAATGCAAATTATTTAAAAGGAGTAGTTACTGTGGCTTTATTTGATTATTTAGTTTATCAACAAAAATCATTTTATTCTACTAAAGAAGCTCAGTCCCTTTCTTTAGGGGACGAATGGAAAGAAATAACTATTCGGAATTCATCTAAAACTTATCATATAGATGGAAAAAATTATAAAGTTTTGAGTAAAAGTGAAAAATATTGGCCTCTGTTTTCTTGGCAGCGCATATTAGCCATTTTCTTTGCTTTAGGTGCTTACTTATTCTATAATGACTCCAAAACGGCTCAAAAATTATTTAGTGGTAGACAAGTTCTACGTATAATTGAGGAAGAGTCAGGTACAATTACGGCAGTAGGCAACGCAGCTTTAGAGGTGCCCGCACCAATAGCACCAGATATGCCCGAGTGCGACCGTGTACGGATCATTGATTTGCCAAGTGTCCTTCAGTTATTTGAATTTCCGCAAACAAGAGTAGCTGTAGCCCAGGCGGTTGATGCATTAGTGAATAAAGAAATTTGGGCCTGGGCTGTTCAAATTGAGAGAGGTGTACCTCTAAATGAGCCTGAAAACCGCTTTTTAAGTGCTAGTGTTATAAAATTAATTGATGATAATCTAGGTTGCTGGTTATTAAAAAAACATCAAAGTAAAACTCGTTTTGTCGACTATGGTGAGTTAACTACGCAAGTAACTCCTCATGAAAATTTATTGCGTGTAGTGATGGCGCGCAAGATGGCAGAAATTGCGCAAGAACATAACTTGGATCGCATTTTTATTCCGGAGAAATATATCCATCGCATTAATGATTTAAAGTTAAAAAAATTTGATAATAAACCACGTTCATCAGCTGCACAAATAGATCAAAATGCTTATCTTGTAATTGTTAGAGAAGTGCCAAATCTGTTGGATCTTAATATTGAAAATTTAAATAAATTAAACATTACAGAGGGTGAGCAGCGTTTACTGGCAAATCAATTTTGCACAATGCTTGAAAAAAGTGGCTTGTCTGATTTTAGCTTAAGAAATATAAAAATATATAATCATAATGGTGTTAATAAATTAGCTTTCATCGACACTGAGCCTTTTGGGGCAATTGTAGCCAAAGGTTTTGAAAAATATCTTATCGATTTGAAAATGTGCATTTGTGTAGGATACTGTGCTGCAATTGATAAGTTGTCTACAGATGACAATGATAGACCTAATCTTCCAATTTTTAATGAGGTTTTTAATCAAAGGTTTAAAGAATTTACTGAGCAATTAGGGCCGCAATAGGATAATTCCCCAGCAGATCAAAATCAGGAGGCAGATTAAAATTTAAAATTTTATCATTTATTAGATTCATTTGTTAAAATTCTCTTTTCTTTTAATCAAAATGTTTATTGTTTTTTAACTTTTGCCATCTATTTTCAAAAATTTGTAAATAATGTTCTAGTTGATTTTTGGCTACTTGTGCGTTTAATTTAGAAGAGATGCCAGCTTGAATGACTTTTCTTTTTTTCTCACAGCGTGTATTTAAGGCTTCCAAAAACTCGGGCACCTCCATTACCTTGACATTTAGCGCGCGCACTTGTCGTGCTAATTGTTTATCGGAGGTAACGACAATCTCTTGTTTAGGTTTTTTAATTTTATATAATGCTTCTAAAATATATTCATCGGCTGTTTGGCTATCGGTGTAAATAATTTCAAGTTGATCAAGATATTGACGAGAATATTGCTTTTGCTTATGAGCATCAAAGATAATGGAAACATCTAACGCTAAAAATGAGATTTGCTCATTTAAGTTGCTGATAATTTTTTCACGCCTATGCTTTAAATCATTGTCAACATGTTGTAAAAAAAACAACACGTTATAACCATCAATGAAATAATGCATGCATTTTTAATCCTTTTGCCAAAAAAATCTAACTTTTTAGCATTTCAAGATAGGGAAGCAAACGTTCAAACGCTTTATAGCGATGTGAAATGCGATTTTTAACATTTTCATCAATTTGTGCGAAAGTTTTTTGATAGCCCTCTTTTAAAAAAATAGGATCATATCCAAAACCATGAGCCCCTTTTTCTTCTGACAAAATCTTCCCTTCGACTATTCCCTCGCTTATTTTTTTTACACCACTCTGATCGGCTAAAACTAAGCAGCATTCAAAGTAGGCGGCGCGCTGCTCATCTTCTAATGAACGCATTTCTTCCAGTAATTTTTTTCGATTTTCAACATCTGTTGCCTTTGGGCCAGCATACCGCTGTGAATATACCCCAGGAACTCCATTTAAGGCAGGTACTACTAAACCTGAATCATCTGCTAAAACTAGCTTTTTAAAATGCTCAGCGGCATGCATAGCTTTTAAGATGGCATTTTCTTTAAAAGTTTTACCAGTTTCCTCTGGTGGAATGTAAGTAGCATTATCATAAAGGGAAATTAATTCAAAGTGTGGCAGAGCACGAAAGATAGCACGAAATTCGCGAATCTTATGTACGTTGCCAGTGGCCAATATAATTTCCATTAAAAATATCCATTGCCTTAGGCATTTAATCTAGTTATTAAAAAAGTTTTTCAAATCCACTATACAAAATTCTTCGTCACGCAATAAAAACTTTTCGCCAATTTTTTTTCCAATGATTGTTTGAACAAATTTAGAATTAAAAGATAAGATATTTTGCTCAGGGTCAGCATCCCAAGGACCTAATATAGTATAAGAACTAGCATTTCCTTTGGCATCGTTAACTTTCACGATACAACCAAAGCCCACTTCATTAGCAGGTACATCTTCAGCTGACATAATGCGCGCTTGATTAAGTTGCTTTGAAAGTGTCTTTAGCTCAGTTTGAAGACGTGCACGACGTTCTTGTGCAAATTTAAATTCCGAATTTTCGCGCAGATCTCCCAAAGCACGAGCAGCTTCAATTTCTTTGGCATTATCAATGACTTCTACAGTTCCAATGTGGCGAATGCGTTCTTGAATCTTTAAGTAACCAGCAGCAGTCGTTAATATTTCGCCATCTTCTTCAACTGCGGCTCCTTTTCTTTGTTTGATGGGAGCAAGTGAGGGGTGGACAACTTCAGCTAAAGAGCGGAGAATCTTAACATCATGATCAGTCAATGATTGACATTTGGAAACCAAAAGCAAAAATTCTTTGGTATACTCTAAACTCTTTCCTTGCAACAATTCACGAATTAACTCATAGCGTTTGCTTGAGATCATCGTGTACATTTTTCTCAATAAAACGCGCTGAGATGGTTGTGTTTCCAAAGCTTGAAATAAAATAAAAAAGTTTTCAAAAAAACGGCCCAAATCATCAGGATTTTGAAACGGTAGGTCGTTAGAGCTAGAATTTACTAATTTTTGGAAATACCAAATAAAAATTTCTGGATAGCGTTTAGGATCATCCAAAAGATTTTCTTGGATTGTCCGTTCTAATAAAGCGCGATGTTGTGTCTGGTTTAATTCGCGCAATAAATAGTCACGCAATTGCGTTTGGGGAAGTTTTAAAAGCAGTTTTAGGAAAAGATTTACCCAATCCTCTCGATAATCTTTGATGGCTACTAAAGCGCGCTTTTTCAATGCAATTACATCGATAGCCGTAATCATCCCTTCCAAATCATTTTCGCGTCTAATACGCTGCGCTATTTGTTCTTCAGCATCAAAGTCAAAAAATTGCTCTAGTAGTAAATATATTTGTAATTGTTGATTATTGTTAGTTTGTGGATTTTCAAGCAAACCTTTGAGTTGCTGTTGGAGCATTTCTTTGGTTTCTGTATTTTTTAATGCTTGAGGGGTATCGCGTACAAAACTATAGTTGGTTTGAATAAGTTGATTAATATCAGTTTTATCGGAAATGTTTTTCTGAAAACGTTGTTCAGCTGAAACACTGGCTTTGCGTAAATAAAATGGTTCTTTTAGTGTTTCAGGAGTGGCAATCATCGAATCTTTTTTACATTTTGAGCGTGCCCCCTGCCACCATTTGGTCCAATCTTTCTCAGGAATTACTAATTCACATAATTCATCTTTTATTTCACCAGCTGTTTTTGGTCCCATATCACGTAATAGCAGTTTGATTAAAGCTAAGGGATCAGCACAACCTTCTTGTTCTAATAAATCGGGATTGGCAAAACGACGTGCTAGAAAATGATCAGCCGATAAAGGAATTAGTGTCTTGAAAGCATTTGCAAAGGAAAGATCTTTACGACCGGCGACATTTTCAAATTCAATTACCACATGTTCGCGAATAAAAGAAACTTCGACAATTTCGCCTGTACCCCAGCCACCGTTGTGAAAGACCATATTGCTTTTAGCAAAATGTGATACTAAGTCATACTTAGATAATGCATGTTGAAATGAATCTTTGTTGCGCAGACCAATTAAACGCAAACGTTCGTTATATTTGGGGTCGGTACCATATTTGTTTTGCAAAGTTTGCATTACCAGGTCGCCTATGGCTGGCGTATTGACTGTTTGAAGATCAACTAATAGTCGTAGTACTTCGTAAGAGTCTTGCTGGTTTTCTATAAGTTTCCAGAGTGGTAAGGCATTTTCTACTAACTTTCCAAAACGCTCAGCAAAATCAGAATTTTTTATTGCTTTGAGCAGTTGAATAAATTCTTCCGTATCCACAGTATCGTTCATGCTATATTCTTCCCACAGCACGAGGAATTTTTGGAAATTACGAGTATGGATTTGCTTCAGGAATTCATTTAAATAACTCATCTTCAAACCTTTTGCTTGAAATAGCGTTCAATTTTTTAGAAGCTCTCAAAATTAAGAGCGTTCTTAATAATGATAAAACTGACTCACACTTTTTTTATCACTCTGCAGAAGAAATATAACGCCTAACTCTATTAATTTCAATAATTGTCACATTTTTTGCTATCATTGCAAATGAAATTATAAATTTCCAACGCACAACCATTAGTGAAATGGTTAATTTGATTTTTGCCAAAAAAATTAAATTTCATAATTTTTTTCATATATATGAAATCTAAAAATGATTTTTTTGTTAAAATAAAAATAGCATATCTTAAGGAGGCTTGTTATGGAGCAAAGCGATACAGATAAAAAGATAACTAAAAAGAACTCTAACTCGGCTATTCCAAAGAACAGTGAAATTAAAAGCGATTCTAAAAACATCTCTGAAAGCTCTTCAGAATTAAAAAAGTTAATTAACGAATCAAAAAGATTAAATGATGAAATCAGAACTTTTATCAATGCAATGGCAAGCAAAACAGGTAGATCAGTAGAATCAATGCTGGGATATTTAGATGATCCAAGTAATTTTAAAACTTTTGAGCAATGGGAAGTAGTGCAAAAACAACGCAAAGTTTTGCAGCAAGCTTTGGACCATCCTTCACAATTGCCTGCACAAGATTTTTATGATGATTTTTTAAAACCATTTCAACCTTCTGCCATTAGAAAGAAATCACCACTAAAAAGAATGCGAAGTAATCGACGTAATTGGTTAGCTATTGATTAAAGTTTAATTTATAAGGAGATAATTAAGATGCACAAGAAAAAAAATATTAATCCCGATGAGCCCAAACCACTTAATTTTGATCATGATGAGGAGAGTGACCTTCCATTTTCAAAGATATTTATGACCTCTGAAGATGTGCGAGGAGATAATGAGGATGATGAATATTATGAGAGAGAGGAAGCGATGAGCCCTGAGGAAGTACAAGATCGGAAAGAAGAGGGGGATTAATTCTCTTCCTCTAAAATAATACTTTCTAACCTAGCGAGTGCTTCACTAGCGGTTGGTCTGACTTTATAATCTTTTTGCAACATTAAACTTATGAGCTGTTCTAATTTAATACAGCTTTTATTGTGATGGTGAGAGTTTTTTGCTAAAATTTCTAAAAAAACTAAGCCTAGTTCATAAATATCTTTCTTTTTAAGTGCATTTTGCTTCTCTTGCTCAAGATTAGAATTTTCTAATAAATCTATTGCATTTCCAAAGTCAGCCAAATGTACAAATTTACTATTATTCGTCCTTTTTACTAAAATGTTATCGGCTTTAATGTCCCCATGCACAATATTATTTAGGTGCAAAAATGCTAGACCCATTAGCAATTGTCTAAATTCTAATAACCTTTCTTTATAAGAAGTAAAATTGAAAATATCATCTCGATAATCCAAATCATACTTTCTGGCAATATAGCCAACAACTTGTAAATCATCAGCTATATTTAAAAGTTCATAAGGAGGTAGTTGAATTCCGATAACATCACCGCGTGGATTAAGGCGCGATAATATAGTAAGTTCCTTCTTAATAGAGTTGGCTGTGAGAGGTTTTTGTGTTAATTTTAAGACCATAGTCGAATCAACTTTTAAGTCCGTTATATTAGAAACAGAATGTATGCAGCCAAAAGCCCCCTCGGCAAGCTTACTACCAATAGCTAACAAATGTTTTCCTTGCGGAGTGACTAAATAATCAATTTCATCGAACCTTATTTTGTGAGTGTAGTTATTATCATCGACGGCAACTTCAATCTGCTGAACTAGCTTAGTAAATATTTTATTATCGAGAAAACATTTTTGTTGTGCCACGCTAAATGCATATGCAATAATTCGGGCTCGCTTCCTTAAACATTGGATGGGATTGTTTAAGGAAGCTAAATTTTGTATTTCTTGCGGCTTTAAGTATAAGCGATTTGCTGCACTGTTAACACTTATTAACAATCTATTTTTTTGCTCATCTTTAATTTCAATAATTTTACCTAATAATTTTTTAAAAAAGATGATTATTTCATTAAAAATTTGAAAATATCCTCTGGCGAGTGGATGTATCGCTATGGCAAAACGATCATCGTCTTTTAGTAAATGTAGACGCAAAGGATTATTGTAAGAGGAAATGTTTTTTTCTTGATTATCAGTATCTGCATTGATGATATATGTTGCATATAAAAATAAATTGTTAAGCACACTCAAAACTCAGGTTTAAACATTTTTAATTTTGTTGAAATAGTTTTTGTTGTTAATTTTTTGTAATATTGTATTCAATATTGCCAAAGCCCCTGTTGCTGTAGGGGTCTTGTCGAAGTCTCTCATCATTAAATATGTAAATAAGTTTTCTAAATCTATTGGATAAGCTCCTCCAAGAACATCCATGAAAACTTTTCCTAATTGACATATATCGTAGCGTTCTAGGCTAGCTTGTGCTTCAGGTGAATGCATTGAAAAATCAACGGCATTCCCAAAATCGGCTAAATGAACTAATTTATTGCCACGTTCATCTTTTCTAACTAATATGTTGCTTAATTTAATGTCTTGATGAGCAATATTATTTACATGCAAATGATGTAAACCGCTCAATAATTGGGCAAATTCAGCTAAACGTTCTTCTAAAGGTGGTTTTTCAAACTTGTCTGTGAGGTAATCACGCTCATATTTTACAGCTAAATACCCTATAAGAGCAGGATTTGCAGCGTATATTAATTCATATGGCGGTATTTGAATACCAACTACAGTACCTTTAGGATTAATTTTAGTTAATATATCAAATTCATTTTTAATAGACATTGAACAATCGCCATAACGGGCTAATTTTATGACAGATCTCGGTCTATCTATCAAGCATGCTAATTGCGGAATACTGTGCACTATGCCAAATTCTCCTGAGCTAATCTTTTTACCAATTGGCAATAAGTATTGGCCTTTGGCAGCGATTAATAATTTTTTTTCTCTTACTAATAAAACGTGGCTATTATAAATGCCTACTCTTGCAATTTGTACAAACGTTTTTAATACAACAGAATTTTCTTTAGTTAGCGAAAGTTGGCAGAGATAAAAAATAAAAACAATAACATTACAGCGCTCGATGATATGCTTACTTAAATAACTTTCTTTATCGAAAGTTTGAGCTACTTTTATGGCTAAAAATATCTCTGAGGCTAGCTTAATATTTAATAAGTGAAATTTTTTTGTATTTTCGATTTTAATAATTGAAGCTAATAAATTCTTAAAAGTAGTGACAGCTTTGCAATATGCACAAAGTCTAACACTAATATTGACATAGAATTCTGCCAGCCCATATTTGCTTTTGACTAACAAGTCTATTGGCAAAAATTTCAAAGACATTACACTATTATTTTTTGCAGACAAGTATTCAAAAGGCATTTTAGAAAAAGTGGATATGATGGAAGTTAGCATTTGTTATTAGATCATTAGTTCGTAATAAATAGAGCAAACAATTGTTTTTAAAGCTGTTTGACGCAATTAATGTTATCAATTAGACCTTGTTACAAAATATCCTAGCCTGAAGGGCTATTATGCAACAAGGCCACAATAAATTGCCTTTTGCGTGCATTGAGACTAAAAGTAAAGTTTGTGAAAACAGATTGTAATTAAAGAGAGCAAAAGTTATTGTTCTAGTGCCATCTTAAAGTCTGTTGTTTATAGTTTTTACGGATCCCTTTCAATGATTAACGTATCATCTTACTTTTTTTCTTTGCAACAGTTTGCCCATGCCATTCTTTTTGAAGATGACCCCTATCCTTGGATAGCTTTGCAACGCTTAGAGAATTATTTAAAAAAACAAACTTTGGGTGTTGTATTAGGTGAGGTTTCTCAATTGGCCCATCTTATAAATCCGGAATCAATTTTTATTGGAGAAGGTTCACGTATTGAATCAGGGGCCTACATTAAAGGTCCTTGCATCATTGGAAAAGGATGTGAGGTACGCCATGATGCCTACATAAGAGGGAATGTATTAATTGGCGATCATTGCGTGGTTGGACATGGTTCAGAGCTAAAAAATACCATTTTGATGAATCATTCGCATGCGGCCCATTTTGCATATTTAGGTGATTCTATTATTGGAAATGGGGTTAATTTAGGAGCCGGTTCAAAATGTGCTAATGTGCGTATCGACAAAAAATACATTAAAATACGCTCTGGAAGTATTTGTATTGAAACCAATATGCGCAAGCTTGGTGCTATTATTGGAGATCGCTCGCAATTAGGTTGTAATGCTGTTACAAATCCAGGTACTTTAATCGGTCAAGATGTTTTTTGTTATCCTAATATTGCTGTGGGTGGTGTGATATTGTCGCGTTCATTAATAAAACCTAATATTACCCCATGCATCGTCTCTTACTGAAAAGCCTTAGACCTAGAGTTGTGCAGCATTATGGAACAAATTAGCGGTTATATTGAAAGATTGACTTTTCATAATCATGAAAATGGTTATACAATTGCCCAACTCAAACAAAAATTTGGTATTGAGCTTGTCTGCATTGTCGGTATTTTGCCTGGCATTCAACCAGGGGAAACAGTACGTTGTTTTGGACAGTGGAAAAATCATTTAGTACATGGTCGACAGTTTGAAGTAAATAATTTTCAAATTGAAGCCCCAGCTGATCTTATTGGTATTCGTAAATATTTAGGCTCAGGTCTAATTAAAGGTATCGGACCCCGTTACGCTAATCGCATAGTCGAATTATTTGGGATAGAAACGCTCAATATTATTGAAAATGCACCAGATAAATTGCTTCAAATCGAGGGCATTGGGCCTAAGCGCATCGAGAAAATCAAAACCTGTTGGCAAGATCAAAGATCGATTCGCGATGTGATGATATTTTTGCAAAGCTATGGATTGAGTCCAGCTTTTGCGCAAAAAATATTCAAAAAGTACGGACAACAAAGCATAAGTCAAGTTCAAAAAAATCCTTATGCGCTGGCACGCGATATTTTTGGCGTGGGCTTCAAATCAGCCGATCTTTTAGCTCAAAAAATGGGCGTTGGTGTTGATTCACCGCAACGTTTAGATGCAGGTATTGAATATACTTTGCTTGAATTGGCAGGTGATGGGCATGTTTGTTATCCAGTGGATGAATTGATAATAGCTGTCGAGAACACCTTAGAAGTGTCACAAGGAATAATACAAGAGCGCATCCCTTTTTTAAAAGAAGAAGGCCGTTTAGAAGTAAAAGAAATAATCGTCAGTGGCTCTTCACGACTTTATGCTTGGTTAATTTCTAGTTACTTTTCTGAAATAGGAATTGTCAAAGAATTGCGTCGCTTGAAAATTGAAAACAGCACTATTCGCACAATCGATGCTGAACGTGCCTTAAAGTGGGTACAAGAGCAACTGACGATTGAATTAGCCGATAAACAACTTCAGGCGATAACTGCGGCAATCTCTGAAAAAATTTTAATTATTACTGGTGGTCCTGGTACTGGCAAAAGTACCATTACTAATGCTATCTTAGCCATCACTATGAAATTAACCAGCAAAGTTTTTTTAGTGGCGCCCACCGGTAGAGCCGCAAAGCGGATGAGTGAAATTACCAAACATCATGCTTCTACTATACATAGTTTACTTGAATTTGATTTCAAAGCCGGTAAATTTAAACGCGATCACAAATCACCACTTGACTGCGATTTAATTATAGTCGATGAAGCCAGCATGATTGATACATTTTTAATGTATTCGCTACTTAAAGGACTTCCTTCAACGGCCAGAATTGTTTTTGTCGGCGATATAAACCAATTGCCTAGTGTGGGACCTGGTTGTGTACTTAAAGATATGATCAGCTCATTATGTTTGCCAGTGGTAATCTTAAATGAAATTTTTCGTCAAGCGGCTGGTTCTTATATTGTCACTAATGCTCACCGCATTAATTCCGGCCTTTTCCCCCGTCTACACAATGGAAAAGAAAGTGATTTTTTCTTTATGGAAGTTAATGAAAATCAAGATATTGCTAATACCATTGTTAAATTGGTGGCTCAACGCCTTCCGCACCGTTATGGATTCAATCCACATATAGATATTCAAGTTCTTGCACCAATGAAGAAAGGGGTGATTGGGACAGAAAATCTCAATCAAATGCTACAACAGACTTTAAACCCACAAGAAAAAGCGCTAATCCGTTACGGGCAAAAAATTCAAGTGGGCGATAAGGTGATGCAAATTCGCAATAATTACAAACGAGAAGTGTTTAATGGCGATATAGGATTTGTACAAACCATTGATGTGAGCGAGCAAAATGTAGTGGTTCTTTTCGATGGGCGGGCAGTTAGCTATGATTATGCCGATCTTGACGAGCTAGTATTAGCTTATGCTGTATCGATTCATAAATTTCAGGGTAGTGAATGTTTGTGTGTAGTTATACCTGTGCATAGTAGTCATTTCATGTTGTTAAATCGTAATCTACTGTACACTGCTGTGACACGTGGTAAAAAATTGGTGGTGCTTGTAGGAACGAAAAAAGCATTGGCCATGGCAGTGAAAAAAGATGATATGCAAAAAAGACACACTAGTTTGCAGCAAATGCTTATGGAGTGGCTTTAATGGTGAAACGACGCGCTGGTGGTGGCGTGCTTAAAAAATTGTCGCGTCTCTCATTTTCAAGTCTGCTTATTACGTTCTTATCATGGACATTGTATGTGTTAGCTGCGCATGTGCATAGCCAAACAAGTAGTGTCGTTCTTCCTTCAGCAAAACAACCGCTTGAATTGTATGCAAACCAACTAGACGATAATTTAACTAATCTTTACTTACAGACTATTGAGAAAGCGCAACACTCGATCATTGTGGCTATCTATTCGTTGACTGATCAAAAAATTATTCAGGCATTGCATAAAAAAAGTTTAAATAACGTTTCAGTATTCATCATAGGTGATGCTAAAGCTTGTAAAGGGGTGTGGAAATACTTGCCAAATGCTCTTTTTATAAAACGAATTGGTAAAGGATTAATGCATGCAAAAATCATCATTGTTGATGACACTTATCTTTTAATAGGTTCGGCCAATTTTACTCCCAGCTCGTTTAATGAGCATGGCAACTTAGTTGTTGCTCTACAACACCCCATTTTAGCGGCAAAATTGACTAAATACATTCGTGGTATGGATGAGGAAGGAGGACTTGCCGTTGAGCCTCCACATACTATCACACAAGCTGCCGATCAGCATGTGGAGTTGTGGATGTTGCCAAATACTACAGCTGTGCAGCGTTGCCTAAAATTATTTCGTACGGCTAAAAAAAGTATTAAAGTGGCCATGTTTACCTGGACACGCACTGATTTTGCTAACGAATTAATCCAAGCGGCCAAACGTGGTGTAAAGGTACAAACAGTAATCGATCGTTATGCTGGTAAGGGTGCGGGAGCAAAGGTGGTCGCTCTTTTGGAATCCGCTAAAATACCTGTGCGTATGAACACTGGCTGTGAATTGTTGCATCATAAATTTGCTCTTATCGATGATACTATCTTGATTAATGGTTCGGCCAATTGGACTGATTCGGCATTTTCTCGCAATGATGATGGTTTTTTAATCATTTATCCATTGAACAGCGGGCAAAAAGATAAAATGAATCGACTTTGGGATTTGCTTTTAGTAAAATCTGCTCCGCCTAATGATCCTATTATCAAATCCAATACTTTAAAACCGTGGTGTCATGCGCAAGACTAAAAATCTAAAAACTAAGGGTTAAAATGAAAATAGCGTTGCTTGGATATGGCAAAATGGGAAAATTGATTGAGCAAATTGCTATCAAAAATGGTCACAGTATAGTTGTGCGTGCTTCAAAAAATTTTTGCCACTGGGATGATTTATCTCAGGCGGATGTAGCTATTGATTTTAGCACTGCTGATGCTGTTTTTGATCATCTTTCACATTGCATAAAAAGAGCCGTTCCCATAGTGATCGGTACGACTGGTTGGGAAGAGCGCTTAGCAGATTTACAAAAAATGATTGCAGATAGGCCAATAGGTTGTCTATATGCTCCTAATTTTTCTATTGGTGTCTATTTATTTTCACAAATAGTTGCCTATGCCGCAGCCTTAATGCAGCCGTGGACCGATTACGATGTTAGTGCATTGGAGCTTCACCACAAAACTAAGTTAGATAGCCCATCAGGTACTGCTAAATCATTAGCATATCAAATTAAAGAACAGATGCCACGCCTTGCGGATTTGAATTTTGCAAGTGTTCGCTGTGGACATATGCCTGGAACGCATACTATTTATTTTGATAGCCCTGTTGATACTATTACAATAACACACCAGGCCCATTCACGCGATGGCTTTGCTCAGGGGGCTTTGTTGGCTGCCCAGTGGTTGAAAACGCGTACTGGTTTTTTCACACTGCAAGATATAATCGGACCATTAAAAGGAGAATGAGATGAAATTTGTTGGTTTGCACACAGCTGTAATAACCCCCTTTGATCAGGCTGGTAGGATTGATGAAGATGGTTTACGCCATAATTTACGTTTGCAGTTGCAACATGGTGTACAGGGTGTTGTAGTTTTAGGAACCACTGGAGAAGCCCCTACACTAACTGAGGCTGAAAAAGAATTAGTCATAAAAATTGCCGTGCAAGAAGTTAAAAATAAGGCCATTTTAACAGTTGGTACCGGAAGTTATTCCACGCAAGCTACAATCGATGCTACGCATCGTGCACAGAATCTTGGGGCTGATGCGGCTTTAATCGTTACGCCCTATTATAATCGCCCTAGTCAAGAAGGATTGTATGCACATTATGCGGCTATCAGCAAAGCAGTTAGCCTACCGATCTGCTTGTATAATATACCTACTAGAACGGGCCAACATCTCCAAATCAGTACATTGGAGCGCTTAGTGAATTTGCCCACCATTTTTGCCATCAAAGAAGGAAGTGGCGTGGCTCATGTTAATGAAATATTTGATAAAATAATGGGTAAAGTGCCTAATTTTTGTGTATTATCTGCGGACGACGCCATGACGTTACCATTAATGTCCATCGGTGGTCATGGTATTATTTCAGTACTTAGCAATCTACTCCCTGGCCCCATGCAAGCACTTGTAGCAGCTGCGCAAAAAGGCGACTTTAAGCTTGCGCAAGCTTGGCATAAGCAACTACTTCCTTATTTTTCCATGACTAGCATAGATACCAACCCCATGCCCATCAAAGCGGCAATGCAATTGCAAAATATGCCCTCAGGAGGCTGCAGATTGCCACTTTGTTCGCTATCAAAATCTAATTTACAAAATTTAAAAACAATCATCAATCAATTGCCACAAACATGGTTAAATGGCAGTGAATTCATCACAAGGTAGATATGGTTAAACGCAATCCACATGTAGCCAAATTGCACGCAGGCTATCTTTTTCCTGAAATAATCAGGCGCAAACATGAATTTATAAAAAAAAATCCACAAGCACGCCTCATTAGTCTTGGAATCGGTGACACGACTCAACCACTTCCAGAGCAGATTGCAAATAGTTTAGCACAAACAGCTCAGGAATTAGGTACGCTAGCAGGTTATCGAGGTTATGGTCCTGAAGAGGGTGAAGCTGATTTGCGTCATTTGTTGTCCACCAAATTTTATGGAAGTAAAATTGAGCAAGATGAGATTTTCATTTCTGATGGCACTAATTGTGATATTGGCCGTTTACAAGTATTGTTTGGCAGCCAGGTACGTGTGGCAGTTCAAGATCCATCGTATCCAGTTTATGTTGACACCGGGGTTGTTTTAGGACAATCTTCTCACTATAATGCAAAGGCAAAAGGCTATCAAGGGTTTGTCTACATGCCATGTGCACCAGAAAATGATTTTTTCCCCTCGCTTGCTAACACACCACCGGTCGATTTAATCTATTTTTGTTCGCCAAACAACCCGACCGGTGCTGCAGCTACTACAGAACAATTAACGCAGTTAGTGGAATTTGCAAAAAGTCATAATGCTATAATAATCTATGATAGCGCCTATGCTGCCTACATCCGCGATCAAAACATTCCTAAATCGATTTATCAGATACCAGGGGCAAGGGAAGTGGCTATTGAATTAGGTTCATTTTCAAAAATGGCTGGTTTTACAGGTATTCGTTTGGGTTGGAGCGTGGTACCAAAGGAATTATGCTTTGAAGATAAATCTTCAGTACATCGCGATTGGATGCGTGTGCATACTACTTTTTTCAATGGCGCTTCTAATATTGCTCAAGCGGGCGGCATGGCTGTTTTGCAACCTAAAAATCAACCGTACATTCAAGGCATTATTGATATCTACATGGAGCACGTCTCTATGTTACACAGCACCTTTAAAGAGTTTGGCTATCAAGTATACGGTGGCATTAACGCCCCATATTTATGGGTAAAATTTCCAAATATGAGCTCGTGGGATGCATTTGACATGCTCTTAGAAAAAGCGCATATTATTTGTGCTCCAGGTAGTGGCTTTGGCCCTGCTGGTGAAGGTTTTTTGCGTTTTAGCGCTTTTGCTCTGCGACCACAAATTAAAGAAGCTATTGAACGTTTACACTGTTGCTTAAAATCTCGCAACCATTCATAAAATAAATTATCAATTAATTATTTTAATAAATGGTTTAGGGGTAAAAAAGCAGATGAGAGAAGCAAGTACATTAGAGAGAGAGCTATTTATCCGCTATGGTTCTGCTGCATCTGAAGCAATGTTTGATTATCCGTGTAACTTTTTTCAAATACCCGATTGTTTAGGATATATTTCTTATCGGGTTGAATTCAAATGCGCAATTATTATAGGGGACCCTATATGCCCAATCAGTGAACTAGAAGCCTTGACTTACGCCTTTCATCAATATTGTCATGGTGCTGGTTTAAAAATCATATACGTTATTGTATCAGAAAAATTTGCCCGCTTTGTACAACAATATTGTCCAATTTTAATTGAGGTTTGTGAGGAATTAATTTTTGATCCGCAACTCAATCAAATATTCAAAAGCAATAGACTTCATCATAGAGTCGAAAAAGCGATTCAACATGGATTAACTTTTCATGAATATATCCCCTTTGATAACGAAATAGAAAATGGCATTGCTGAATTGAGTAATAAGTGGCTAAAGGGCAAAAAAGGTCTAGGTTTACATTTGGGACATTTAAACTTTTTTGAAACTCATTTGGGAAAACGATGGTTTTATGTTAAGGATGGAAATACAATTACCTCTATGGCTATGTTGAGTCAAATCGGCTCGCAAAAAGGTTGGTTACTTAAGTTTTTTATTACCGATCCTTCTGCTTTCCATGATACCTCAGAGTTTATGATGGCATCTGTGCTCACCCTTCTAAAAAAAGAAAACTGCTCTTTTTTAACCAAAGGATCTCAACCAGTTGATTATTTAAGTGAAATAAATGGTTTAAAGTATAGTGCTCCATTTGTCAAATTTGTTTATAAAATGGTCAGTATTATCTTTAAATTTAAGAAACGTAAAGAATATTGGAAAAGATATCAATCCAAAAAAGAACGTTCCTATTTACTCTTATCCTCATCAAATATTGGTATCAGCGAGATAAGGGCACTAATGAAAGTCTTTAAAATGCATTATTAACTTCATCTTATGCATAATTTGAAATATTTGCGCAAATAACTAGCTTGAATTTGTTAAAATAGGCAAAGTAATTTTAAGCAGATTTCTTTATAAGGGAGTCTAATTGCACTATCACTCATACACTACCTTTAGAATATGCACCATAGGCTTATGGTATTTTTTAAAAAGAAAGATAATTGTTTAAAAATTGTTTTAAAACTATAAGAAAAAATATGAATTTACCCCCAAAGCAGCACGAACATACAGCGGCCTATTTTTTTTTACATTTTTTGCGCAATTTAGTGATTGGTTTTATTATCTTGGCGATCATACTGGGTGTTGGTACCATAGGTTATCATCACTTTGAAAAAACAGACTGGCTTGATAGTTATGTTAATGCCTCTATGATTGTCTCTGGTGTGGGGACATTAAACGACCCTCATACTAGAGATGGCAAAATTTTTGTTTCGATCTACTCGCTAATTGGGGGTGGCGGCTTTATTCTAATTCTTGCTATTATATTTTCCCCTATTTTTCATTGGTTATTCAGACAATTAAAAGTTGAAGACCGAGAACATTTTAAGGATTAAAATCACAAAATTAAGGTTAAATATTTAATTTATATCTCCGTGGTAAATTTGTTAAATTAAGCGATAATTCTATTTGGAAATTTAGCTATTTTTAAATCATGATATTATAAATAATTAATACGTGGATTGCCATGTAAAGCATATTTATTAGGCCCATTAGAATTAATTTCTATAAAAGCATAGGGACTCGATGGTGCAACTATTTTAAGGTTATAGATTGTAACAATATTTTTTCTCAATGTTTCATAAGAAGTAGCATATACCTTTGCTGAATCAGGCTGAGCAGGGTTACTTCCATCTTGAGGATCAATATAATACACACGTTTATCGACTTTATTAGCCCCCACAATAACTATACTAT
>Ga0206860_10005_pt1 | contig 101973 bp, 99 predicted proteins | sample Alteio_BWOrgCont_44_FD_152624 | JGI IMG/M metagenome (GOLD analysis project Ga0206860, IMG submission 152624) | Enriched cells from forest soil in Barre Woods Harvard Forest LTER site, Petersham, Massachusetts, United States -... | ecosystem: Environmental > Terrestrial > Soil > Temperate forest...
GCCGGCCCAGCCTAACACCCACCGTTCCACTTCGCCCAAACTCGATAGTTTCATGCGCAGTTCCAAGCCACCGTCCTTCAGTTCCTTCAGTTGCTGCGAGTCGTGCCATTTCTTTTCCCGGATGTAGTCGCTGACCAGTTCGTTGAAGCGGATGACGACGTCGAAACTGCCCTGGCCCGATTGCACGCCGAAACTGTCGCGCAACCGCTTTTCCAGGGAAAATTTTTGTGGACGGTCGAATGTCTCGCCGGTGACGTCAATGGCCTGGATGCGCGCGGGCGCGAAGGTGCGGATGTCCTTCCGCAAGTGGCACCAGGCAAAGAGAAACCATTCGCCGTTGATGTTGGCGAGGTGATAGGGATCGACCACGCGCAATTCGGTTTCGCGCCGGCCGGGTTTGCGATAGGTCAATTGCAATTGTTGACGTTGCGCGGTAGCCTTGGCCAGGGTGTCGAATGTCTTCAGGTTCAGGATCGGCTCGGCGCTGGTGCGGAAGGAAATGGTCCGTTCCCACTCGGCCAGGTTGAGCGAAACGGTGTCGGGCAGGGCCGCGGCCATTTTCTTGAAGGCGCTGACGAGGGGGCGTTCGAAGGTCGTGCCGCGATATTGTTGCAGGGCCTTTTCCGCGACAAGCAGGGCGAACAATTCGCCTTCGGTGATTTGCAGGGTGGGGAAGCTGCTCACTTCGCCGGTGTAGTAATAACCCTTGTGGTCGTAGTCGAATTGCAGCGGCAATTGCAGCCGGTCGCGCATGAATTCAAGATCGCGATGGATGGATTTGGAACTGACCTCCAATTCGGTGGCGAGGGAGACGGCGTTGGGGTAATGGCCGGATTGAATCGCCTGGTGAATGCGCAGCATCCGTTCCAGCGGCGGCCGTGAATGCAGCAATTTCTCCGGTTTCGGTTTCAAGAACCGCCTAAGTGATCTTGGACAGCAGCTCGTCGTTGGTTTTGTGCTTCTTCAACGCGGCCTGCAATGTTTCCATGGCCTCGATTGGATTGAGGTCAACCATCATGCGGCGCAGTTTGCGGATGGACTCGATGTTTTTTGGCGGAAAAAGTTTTTCCTCCTTGCGCGTGCCGCTCTTGGGGATGTCCAGCGCCGGGAAAAGGCGGCGGTCGGCCAGTTTGCGGTCCAGGATCAATTCCATGTTGCCGGTGCCTTTGAACTCCTGGAAAATCAATTCGTCCATTCTCGAACCGGTGTCCACCAGCGCGGTGGCAATAATGGTCAGTGAGCCGCCTTCTTCGATTTTGCGGGCGGAGGCGAACATTTTGCGCGGGATTTCCAGGGCGCGCGCGTCCACGCCGCCGGTCATGGTGCGGCCGCTGCCGCCGTGCACGCTGTTGTAGGCGCGGGCCACGCGGGTGATGGAATCGAGCAGCACAAAAACGTCCCGTCCGCTTTCCACCATGCGGCGGCAGCGTTCGATCATGAAGCGGGAAAGGCGCACATGCGTTTCCAGATCCTGATCGTTGGAGGAGGCGACGACCTCGGCCTTGACCGAGCGCTGGAAATCGGTGACTTCCTCCGGCCGTTCGTCAATCAAAAGGACCATGGCATAGACTTCCGGATGATTGGTGGTGACGGCGTTGGCGATCTGCTTGAGAATGGTGGTCTTGCCGGTGCGCGGCGGGGCGACGATCAAGCCACGCGTGCCTTTGCCAATGGGCGTGACCAAATCAATGATGCGGGTTTCGAGCAGGTCGGGGGAGGTTTCGAGGTTGATTTTTTCGATGGGATCGATAGTGGTCAGGTTCTCGAAACGGACGGCTTTGGTGTAGGCCTCAAAGGGTTGCTCATTGACCTTGTCCACGGTTTTAAGTTGCGGACTGTTGCCGCGATGGGGCGGCTGGGTCTCGCCGGCGACCAGGCAGCCTTCGCGCAAAAAATTACGTTTGATGGTGTCGGGCGTGACAAAAATGTCGCTGGGTTTGGGGTGATAATTGTTTTCCTTGGTGCGAAGGAAACCAAAGCCTTTTTCCGAAATTTCCAAAAAACCGGCTCCGTAATCGGCAGTCGTGGCGCTAGGCGCAGTACTCATAGATTTATAAATGTAAAAGTGTCAAGGCCTTGCTTGAATTGCCCCGAAAAAATCAATTTCGTGTGAATTTAGAATTTTTGGAGGACCGTGCGCACGCCTTTGCGTTATCCGCGCAATATCCGGTCAGACCTTCAACGTTTAAGAAGTTAAACGAAACCCAATGTAATGCAACTTCTTTTTTTAGCCTCCGACTTCGGCCTTGGCTTCGGCGGCGAGCGGCGTGCTCAGGTAGCGCTCGCCGGTGGAGCAGGCCACGGTCACAATCATCTTGCCCTTGTTTTCGGGACGCTTGGCCACTTGAATGGCCGCGGCCACGTTGGCGCCGGTGGAGATGCCGACCAGCAAGCCTTCCTCTTTGGCCAGGCGGCGGGCCATGGCGAAGGATTCATCGTTGGTGATCTGGAGGCATTCGCAAATCTGGGCGTTGCCCTTGCTGTCCTTGAGATGAAGATTTTTGGGAATGAACCCGGCGCCGGTCCCCTGAATTTTGTGCGGGCCGGGCTTGAGCGGCTGTCCGGCCAGGCATTGCGAAATGACCGGCGAATCTTTTGGCTCAACGGCGATGGCTTGAAAAGAGGCCTTGCGCGGTTTGATGGCTTCAAAGCAACCGGTAATGGTCCCGCCCGTGCCGACAGCCGCCACGAGGATGTCCACCTTACCATCCGTGTCCGCCCAAATTTCTTCGGCGGTGGTATGGAAATGGATGGCGGGATTGGCGGGGTTTTCGAATTGTTGCGGAATCCAGGAATTGGGGGTTTCCTTGGCGATCAGTTCGGCGCGGGCAATGGCGCCTTTCATGCCTTCGGTGCCCGGGGTGAGGACCAATTTGGCCCCAAGCATGGCCAGCAAAGTGCGCCGTTCAAGCGACATGGTTTCCGGCATGGTCAAGATGAGTTTGTAACCTTTGGCGGCGGCAACAAAGGCCAGGGCGATGCCGGTGTTGCCGCTAGTGGGCTCGACGATGACCGTGTTGGGCTTCAGAACGCCGCGCCTCTCCGCGTCCTCGATCATGGCCATGCCGATGCGGTCTTTGACGCTGCCCAAAGGATTGAAGAACTCGCACTTGAGCAGAATCGTGGCATCCAGGCCGGCTGTGACTTTGTTGAGGCGGACGAGGGGAGTTCGGCCGACGGTTTCGACAATATTATTGTATATGCGTCCCATAAAAGAACCTGTTTAGAGTTAAGAGCTTGTTAAAATTGATGAATATATCGGTTACTTGAACGCATTTTTGGCCAGACGAGGAATTACGGCAAGTTTTTTTTCTGCTCATAGTCGTAATCTAAATCCGCCTGTGAAAGATTAGGATTAAGATTACGAGCACCAAATTCTTCGTGCAAAAAACAAAAAGCCCCCGCCCAGTCTTTCGACTGAACGAGGGCAAATTGGGGGCTGGGAGTTCGCCATGCTCTCTTTCCCACGCTGACATTAGGCGCGTCCTCGCGGACGCTGCCAGCTTCCCGACGCCATTCTCCACGGCAAGCGGAGTTTCCGGCCTCATAGCAGGGCCGTCCAGCGCCTTTCGGTCACTGAATTATTGAGTGAGGCCTCTTAGCTCGCTTGGGCTGGCGTTTGCGGACGCCGGCCTGCGAACCAGGTCAAGACACGTATGCGATTTCACTTTCATGTCTTGACCATTTTCCACTGGGTCGGCCATCGCTTTTGGCGATGCGTTGGCCCAGTGCCACGGGTCTGACCTCTTAACTCTCAGGTTGCCTTTCGTCACATGCCAGCGGTGTCGTTTGTAACATCGCCGTCATCTTGGAAGGTTTTCACAAGCCTTGCCTTGGCTATGTGTCCTTCCCGGTGCGAATGCTCACTTTGTCCCGCCTTTCGGCGTCTTTCTTTGGGCCGGCCTTATTTTATTAAGGCCGCCAGAGTCACCCGCCCCGTGCTGATGCACAGTAGCAACCATTTACCCTCAGGGTAACTGCGATTGGCTCAGGCCTGAAACCAGCCTGAACTACTTGACTCGACTCGGAACGGCTTCTATCTCGTTCCTGGCCGCTCAGTTCCTACTTCGCGTTACTGACAGCGCGCGAACGCTGCCAGAGGAACTGGTGAATACTGCCTCCGGTCTCCGCCTCTTGCAAAGCAGACTTAGAGGGGTTGGGCCAACCAGCCTGACTCAACCTTTCCCCAGTCACCTGGGATTATCCTTGGAACGCCTGTAATTTTCTTTCGTCCACCACCTGCATTCCAGCTCTTTCAATGAACTGTGAACATCATAGCAGATTCTTCGTGCCTGAATACTAAATCATATTCACAGGGTTATTCACCGTTTCAAAATCTTATTCACACCCGCGCCATCGTTATAAAAATCAATACGGACGGCGCTTTTTTGTGTGTGCGGATCTTCCTTCGCGGGGCAACGGGGCACCGCCAAAATTCCGATGGTGGATAAGTTTTCAGCCCGGAATGCGCCGAAAACTGCATTACTGCCAAAAAATCAGGCCTTTTTCTTAGTCTTGGCTGCAGATTTTTTGCGTTTGATGTAGGCGACGCGGCGTTTGCGTTTCTCGACTTTATTTTTTTGTTGGCCCATATGTCTTTACTTTGTTCTAAGAAATGAGTTCTTTAATGACGCACTATGAAGAGCCGGAGCCGTTCATTCAACCTCTATTTTGCGCTGGTCTGCGTTGTCCTGACCGGCGGTTGCACCCTGTACAAGGACGCCAAGGAAGAGGTGAACCCGAAAAAAGAGCAGTCCACCATCCGCTTGTACCTGGAAGGGCAGAAGGCGGACAAGACGACCTCCGGCACGGTGCTGGTCACAAGCAACAAATTTCCCTATACCGTCCAACGCGATCCTTTTTTAACCGAAGCAGAATTGGTCAAAGCTTCGATCGTGGATGATCCGAGCGGAGACGGCAGTTATTCCATTCAACTGAAATTTGATGATCACGGGACATTGTTGCTGGATATGTACACCGCCGAAAACAGAGGCAAACACATCATCGTCTTTTCCCAATTTCCCACGCCGGGTCTCAAGCACAAAAAGGAAAAGAAAAAGCCGGACGATACGAATGACCAGGATTTAATGGAGACAAGGTCCGATCTGCCGTCCGGCGTGTCCGATGACTTGCCGCCGGGCACGCCTCGACAGTCCGGCTGGCTGGCCGCGGTATTGGTTCGGAGCCACATCACCGACGGCATATTTCGTTTCACCCCGGATGCCTCCCGCAAGGAGGGTTTCCGCATTGTGCGAGGGCTGAGAAATGGCATTGCCAAGAAAAGCAAGCTGGATCAATAACGGGTTATCATACTCTTGTGGCCGGACCCATCCCCGTGAATAAATTTTTTCTTTGCACCCTGCTGCTATTCGTCCGGCTCGCCGTCCTGGCGCAACCGTTTTATCTGCCCACCGCCAATCAGGCTTTGTTCGAGAAAGGCGGGGAGGAAAAGTTTTTTGTGGCGACCCCCGGCCGCACTTGGACGACCGGATGCTTTGGATGCGTCCGTTCCGGTGGCATGCAGATGCACGAGGGTCTGGACATCAAATGCCTGCAACGGGACAAGCATGGCGAACCGACCGATCCGGTCACGGCCACGGCCGATGGCACGGTGATGTACATGAGCGACCATCCCTCCCTTTCCAATTACGGCCGCTACATTGTGCTGCGCCACAACATTGGCGGCCTGGAGGTTTATTCGCTCTGCGCCCACCTGTCGGCATTTGCCCCCGGGATCAAAGTGGGCCAGACGGTGAGGGCCGGTGAAAAAATCGCGGTGATGGGCCACACCGGCGCGGGCATTTCCCGGGAACGTTCCCATGTTCACTTCGAACTGAATCTTTTTTACAACGATCATTTCAGCGCCTGGTTTAAAAAGCATTATCCCACCGTGCATGACGATCACGGGGTTTGGAACGGGCAAAACCTGGTCGGCATGGACCCGCGCCTGATCTTTCTGGCCGAATACGCGGAAGGCCCGCGTTTCAACCTCGTGCAATGGTTGCAACATCACACCGAACTCTGCCGCGTTCTGGTGCGGAAAACGGATTTTTCCTGGCCCAGGCGTTATCCCATGCTGGTGAAAAACGATCCGGCTGTCCCGCCGGATCGCATTGCCGGTTATGAAATCGCGCTTGATTACAACGGTTTGCCTTTCGAATTGATCCCCCGCGCCGCCGCGCAAATGACTGGGACGGCCAAATACCAATTGCTCTCCGTCAATGAAGCCGAATGCGCCAAAAATCCCTGCCGCAAACTGGTGACGCGCCAGGGCAAGCATTGGCAACTGGGTAACAACGGCATTGGTTTGCTGGATTTACTGACCTACTGAAAAGGCCGCCACATCGGGCGCAGTTTACGGGATGAGGACCAGGCGGCAAAACCAATGCGAGTTCGTGCTGATGGTATTGGTAAATGTCAGCGTTCCATTGGTGGCGGTAATGGCACTGCCCCAATTCGTCCAGTTGGTTTGGGCCAAGTCGGAGTTGTCTTGGAGTTGATAAGTAAAATTTGTCTGGACGGTCCAAACGCAGGAGAAGGTCAGGCCCAGCCGGGTCGCGCTTTGCAGCACGGGCCTCATCCCATAGGTCGCTTGGACCGTGGTGATGGTGTTGGTGACGATGGTCAAAGTTTGCTGGGGAGGCGTGGCGACGCCCGGCGCGTTGCTGAAAGTGATGGTGTAAGCGCCGGGAGGCAGCCCCACGACGGTTTTGTCCCAGTGATTGCTGTTGGGGGTAATGATCCAGGAAGATGAATTCGTCCCGACGGACGGGCTGAGTGAGAAGGAGGCGGTATTGGTGTTGGCGGTCACGCACAAGGTGCCCAGGTTGGTGCTGCCAGTCGCACCGCCTGCGTTGTAGTCAACACTAAAGCTGGTGTCCGGCGCCTGGGTGAGCAAGGTCCAGTTGGTGGCTCCGCCGGTGTTGCTCTCAATATAAGAGTTGGAAGTCGTCAGCCAGGATGGGTTGGGATTGCCGTCCTGGAATAGGCGGATGAGATCGAACCCGACCGGGTTGACATTGGTGTAAACTGCGAACGTCTCGACGATGGGCCCCCAACTTCCGTAGTACTGCCCGTTGGTGGTGGGAAGATTGTTGGTCAGGTTGGTGGTGGTGTAGCTGTGAGAGTAAATGAAGTCCCAACCTCCGCGGGTGAAATTATAGAGCAAGGTCTGATTTTCCCAGTTGTACAGGCCTTTGCTGAAACCGAGATAGTAGGTCCCGTTGCGCACATGGACCATTTGTCTCGTAATGGCAAATTCATCCGGACGCATGGTCAAGTACTGGGGATTGCTCGGCAGGTCGAACATCACCTCCCAGCCTTGCCCCGTCTGTTCCTCGAGGGACCAGTCATAAATCCAGAATTGCGGATCGCCGCTGGACTCGTTGTAAGCGACGAGCGACTCCGTGCCGAGTTGCGCCCGGCAGGTGGATGTCAGGTAGAGGGTAATCACATTTCCGCCAAGGGACGAAGGCGCAATCACGTAATAATCGGCAATGGAGGAATTAGTCCACAGCAGGTTGGTATTGTTAAAAAAGTAACCAAAACCAACGCCGCCCGGCGCCTCGTTGGTTACCGTCACGACGGATTGCACGGACATTAGTTGCCTGCCATCGTGCTTCGGGGGCATGTGTCCGTCCGGGAAATGTTCGGCGCGGTAACGCAGCGATTCCTGGGCAACGGCCTCGCGCCGGTCTTCGACATCCGCCTTTAGCCACGGCATCAAAAGCAACCAAAACAAGGCGACAACCATTCCAGCGCGCCGATGCGAACCGTGTTTCGGGATGGACCCCGTTGTATGCCTTGAGCAATTGATTAGATGCGGTTTTTTGAGATTTTGCGGACAACCGGGCATTTGCAATTGGTTTCGTTGCAGTTAGTTTGGCGCATCTAAAATAAAAATATTCCGGCAGTGTAGAAGTGTCAAGTGTCAATCGTAAGATGCCTTGTAAGGGAATGCCTTACTCTATCCTGCGGGATAGATAGATAGGTCCAGAAAATCGGCAACACGGCAACAAGTCCTGACAGTCAGCGACTTAACTGGCAACACGAAAAGCAACGGACCGGCAACATGTTGCGGGATTCGTCAAAATTGACCCTTGGATTGCTAAAAACCGGCTTGTCGCCCAGTTAAAAAGTGAAAATAACTCTTGTGTTTTCAAGTTAACAAAATAAGAATCAAAACAGATTTTAATATAGTCAAAAGCGGAATCTGCTGGAGGATTGCTTTGGACTTAAACGGGGACCGTCGTAAGGAAATGAATTTAGCGCTTAAAAAGCACCTCATTTTAACTTTTCTTCTCATGATGGCATGTCGCGTCCATGCCCAGTACCCAGCTAGGGTTTCATAGTGCGTCACAAATCCGCCGGATTTTTCCAAATTATCTTATGGGAGGCAGACCGGAAGGTGGACAAAGAAATAGGAAAGAAGATCTGTCCCGAATATATAACAAATCTGGTCAATCAACTGCGACACGCCAAATTAACTGACGATAATAAGGTGCTTGTTATTTATCTTTTGGGAGAATTACGTCCCACTGATACGAATTCTATCGAATCTCCGATAGAGAACATTGACTTAAGAACCACAAAGATCGGATCGCCTGATCGTATGCCCTGTTGGGGATGCTATCCAGCCCAAGATGCGTTGATTAAAATAGGCATGCCATCCACGATTCCTGTATTGAGCGGCCTTTCCGAGGCCGACAGAGGCAAGGCCGTGGTGAATCCGATTTTGAATCATTTACCGAGCGAGACCAACGAACTCCGCCAACATCTCATGTGCGAGGCTCTCGTCCGCATCGAAGGCAAGAAAGGCCCGCACTTCGATGAAGCGGAAGGCAAAAAAATTGTGCAGGACCAAATCAAGGACAAACTCGTTAGCAAACAAGATCCCGCCAAACACGCGAATCTTGAAGCGGCTTTGAAGGAAGTAACAAAATAAATGAGTGCTAATCTCCTGAAAATTAACATTGCTGGTTTAGTGGCATCATTTTTATTCTCGCTGAGCGCGGCACACGTTTTCGGGCAGACAAACGCAAGCCCGTTTGATTTGATGCGGTCGGTTTCTTTGGAAAAACGGTATCAAGCAACCGAATTTCTAGAGAAGGAACGCCAGGAAACAATCAAAAATCTAATTTTGATTCTCAGTGGAAATTTTTCGCCTGATGTAAAAGACTTCAGTGCGAAATTGTTGGGCGATTATAGAGCATCGGAAGCCGTGGACATACTTGTTCAGAATTTTGAATTGGATTTACGCCCAAGAAGTATTCTCGGACTGTTGGCAGACGATTATATACAGCCAGCAACTTGGGCTTTAATTAAGATCGGCAACCCTTCTATTCCTGCCGTGATTCGCAACTTGGAGGAAACCGATAATGCTCGCATTCGAGGATTATCGCTGAAAGTTCTCTATCAAATTGACGGTGATAAAGACATTGTGCAATTGCGGTTGCAAAAAGCTTTGACCGCTCAATCAGATCCGCAGAAAAAAGACAGACTCAAAGCTGCACTCCAAGCATTGCTCGATCCAAAATCCGGCAAGTGACCAAATCCTTTACTGTGCTCATGAAAACGGAATCCAAACTAGTCTGGGTTATAATTATCGTGTTATACAGCCTTGCCACCTCATACGCCTGGTACAGGAACTCCTTTTCAGATAAAGAGATTGCATCCCGGGCCGAATACATAGTCATCGGCAAAATTAAAGAAAAGTCGCTGGTGTTGATCAATCATCCTAGCTGGCGTGAGTTTCATGTGGATTTGGTGATTTTAGAAGTGCTGAAGGGCCAGATTGCTTCTAATTCGATGGTAGTCAGTATTCACCATGGACTTGCTCCGATTGTTGGCGGTGTGGACGCCAAGAATATGCCGAAAGATGCCGTTGCATTGTGGGATACGGGCAATAGTCAGATGCCGGTCTCGCCGATTTGTAGAGATCTTCGCACTAACCAAATATGGTTGCTTCGCCGGGAGAAAATTCCGCAACTCGATAATTCAGACTGGATCGGCATTTATGATCCGGAAGATGTCCAACCACTGGCCAAGAAAGACGCGTTGCTCAAATGGTTGAAGTGAGAATTGAGAAGCGAAGAATCGGAGCAGGTTCAGACTGCTAAATTCTGACCAAGCTTGCTACAGCCATTTCTTGCCGATGAGCCACATCTTGACCATTTGGGTCAGCACCACATAACAGAGCAGGGTCAAAAATAGAATCGGCCAAAAGAAGCCGGGCAACGGCACCAGGCCCAGCATGTAGGCCAGGGGCGAGTAGGGCAGCCATGCGGCGATGGCCATGATGACGATGGTCGTGATGGTCAAAGGCACGCTGGCCCGCCCTTGAATGAACGGGATCTTCCGGGTGCGGATGACGTGGATGATCAGCGTTTGCGTCATGAGCGATTCAACAAACCAGCCGGTGTGAAACAGCGATGCTGCGTAGCTGTGGTCCACATCGGAATGGGTGAAATGCGCGGCCAGTTCCGGCGGCGGCGCTAGGCCCGCCTCCTTGCACTTGAAGATAAACCACATCACCGCGTAGGTGGTGTAGTCGAAAATCGAACTGATCGGGCCGATGAAAAGTATGAAGCGCGTGATTTCCCCGATGTCCCACGGATGCGGTTTGGCGATCAGCTCGGCGTCAACGTTGTCGGTGGGGATGGGCACCTGGGAAAAGTCGTAGAGCAGATTGTTGGTCAGGACTTGAATCGGCAGCATGGGCAGGAACGGAAACAGCGCACTGGCCCCGAGCACGCTGAACATGTTGCCAAAGTTGGAACTGGCCCCCATGCGAATGTATTTGAGGATGTTGACGAATACCTTGCGCCCTTCCAGCACGCCTTCCTCCAGCACCATCAAGCTTTTTTCCAGCAAAATCATGTCGGCCGATTCCCGCGCGATGTCCACCGCCGTGTCCACCGAGATGCCCACGTCCGCCGCGCGCAAGGCGGGGGCGTCGTTGATGCCGTCGCCCATGAAGCCGACGACGTGCCCGTTGCGGCGCAGGGCTTCGACGACGCGTTGCTTATGGCTGGGGGAAAGCCGGGCGAAAACCTGATGGGCTTCGACGGCCTGGGAAAGTTGCGGGTCGGTCATGTTCTCGACCGCGCTGCCGAGCAGGATATGGCCCGCCTCCAGCCCCACTTCGGTGCAGACTTTGCGGGTGACGAGGTCGTTGTCGCCTGTCAATACTTTCACGGCGACGCCGTGTTTTTGCAGGGCGGCGATGGCCGTGGTGGCGGTTTCCTTGGGCGGGTCGAGGAAGGCGATGTAGCCTTTGAGGATCAAATCATTTTCATCGGCCTTGGCATAGGCGGCGCGCTTGTCCACCTTTTTGGAGGCGACGGCCAGGACGCGGAAACCGTCGGCGCTCAGGTCGTTGTATTCCTGGACGAGGTCGCCCATCAGGATCGGTTCCATCGGGAAATATTCCCCTTCGGATTCGAACTGGCTGCAACGGCTGAAAACCGCCTCGGGCGCGCCCTTAGTCAGGATTTCGTACTCGCCTTCAGGCGTTTCGACAATGACGGACATCATGCGGCGGCAGAAATCGAACGGGATTTCGTCCACTTTCCGGTAATTTAGAATCGACAGTTTTTTGTCGATCTCCGGGTGTTCCAGCACGGCGCGGTCGAGGACATTTTTGAGGCCGGTTTGGAAATGGCTGATGAGATAGGCGTTTTGCAGGACGGGATTACTTTCGTTCTTAAAGACGTCGCAATGAATTTCCAGGATAACGTGGTCGCGGGTGAGGGTGCCGGTTTTATCCGTGCAGAGGACGTCCATGGCGCCGAGGTTTTGGATGGAATTGAGCCGTTTGACGATTACTTTCTTGCGGGCCATGGACATGGCGCCCTTGGACAGGCAGACCGAGACGATCATGGGCAACATTTCCGGGGTCAAGCCCACCGCCACGGACAAGGCAAAGAAAAAGGCCTGCTTCCAATCGTGCTTGATGGCGCCGTTGATGAAAAAGACCATCGGCACCATGACCATCATAAAACGCAGCATCAGCCAGGTGAACCTTTTGATCCCCTTGTCGAAACTGGTCTCGATGGATTGTGAACTGATGCTTTTGGCGATATTGCCCAAGTAAGTCTGCGGCCCGGTTTCCACCACCACGGCCTGTGCTGCGCCGCTTTCCACGCTCGTGCCCAGAAAACAAAGGTTGGACGAGTCCAAAGGCGAACTGGACTCGCGCGTTTCGCGGGCGTCGAATTTCTCCACCGGCAGGCTTTCGCCCGTCAACGTGGCCTGGATGATAAAAAGGTCTTTGCAGGAAAGCAGACGCACATCGCCGGGAATCATGTCGCCGGCGGAAAGCTTGACGATGTCGCCGGGGACCAATTCCCGCAACGGGACTTCCCGGGTTTTCCCTTCGCGCACGACCGTGGCGGTCACATTAATCATCGCCTTGAGTCTGGCGGCGGCGGCGTCAGCCCTGGACTCCTGAATGTAACGCAATCCCACGCCGAGGATGACCATGACGACCATGATCCATCCCCCCGCCACGTCGCTGGGTTCTTCGGCGGTGTAAAACGTGATGCCGGCCAAAATCGACAATAAAATGACAAGTGGATTGCGGACGGCGTGCCAGAAACGAGCGAGCCAGTCGTGGCGTTGCTCCCTGGAAACTTCGTTGGGTCCGACTTTTAGCAGTCGCTCACAAGCGGTGGTTTCCGTCAACCCATCCGGCGACGTTTCCAAAAGGCGCAAGGCATCGGTCGTCTCCATCCGGGCGGCGTCAGCCAGGCGGGAAGGAATGCGGGCATTGGGCGCCTTGCGCTTGGGCGGTGTCGGCGCGCCAGCGGCAGGAGCCGCGCTGGGTTTTTCGGTATCAACCATGCTTTGATTTAAATTTAAGCGGGCGGAGGCATAAGAGCCTATGCCACAAACAAGTTAAATGCGTCGGCGGAAATCGCCAAGCAAAACCTAAATTTTTTTTCTGCGCCTTCATTATTTTTTATTTGGCCAATGGACCGGCCGACTCAAGGCGGATCAAAATGATTTCGGATTTTGTGCCGACACGCATCGGCGCGCCCCAGGTTCCCACCCCGTTGCTCGTGAACACCCACAGTTGGCCGAGGCGGTTCAGCCCGCGGTTGAATCGCCCGTGCACGCGCGCCGCCGCCAGCGTCCACGGCCAGAATTGCCCGCCGTGGGTGTGGCCGGAGAGTTGCAGGGAGATGCCGGCCTCTTCGGGAATCACGAGGTTCAATGGTTGGTGCGAGAGCAAAATACTGGCGCGGTTTCGGTCCAAACCAGCGCGTTGCAAAATCGCGCGGAAAGTTTCCTGGTCATGTAATTCCGCATCATGCACCCCGACGAGCTGCAGCCCATTGACCTCCACCTTCTCGTTATTCAGCACCCGGATGCCGGCGCGCCGCACGGCCTCGACGTATTGGTCGCGGTTGGTGAATTCCTCATGATTGCCGGTGACAAAATAAACTCCCGCCGCGGCGGAAAAGTTTTTCCACGGCGCGAGCATCGCATCAAGGTCGGCCTTCGAACCGTCAAACATATCGCCGCTGATGAAGACAGCCTCGGCCGACAAAGGCCGGAGTTTGGCCGCGACGCGGCGCACGAGGCCGGCCCCGCGGACGTTGCCCAGATGCATATCAGTCACGAGCGCCACGCTGCGACCGTGCCAATGGGCGGGCAGGTTGTCCAGCTTGACGGTGACGCGCGTCACACGAATCCAGCCCGCGTTCAAAAGGCCGCAAAGGCTCACGGCCATCGCGCCTCCAAAAAACACGACGGCGATTAACTTCGGCTCGATATGAAATGACAACAGCGTGGCTATCGCGAAAAAGATCCAGGCCGCGCTGGCCGCGAAAAATGTGTAATTTAAAATTCCGAGCCAGATCGCGGAAATCCGATAGGCCTGCCGCAGCCAAAAATTTGAATAGCGCCTGCCCAAAATCGTCGTGATAATGAAGGTCAAAGTCAGCAGCGACAAAATGAGCGGCTGGCCGGGCAGGGCGGCCGTTCCCCAAAAGTGATTCCACGTCGCGCTGGCGAACCAGGTTCCTGCCAGCGAGATCGTGGAGAACACAATCAGGAATTTAAAGATCCGCGCCAGATGTTTGTCCTTGATCAACGGCATACGTTGTCCGGACAACATAGCAGGAGCGCGCTTTTCGAAAAGGCTTCAAATTTTGTTTTTTTGCGGTATGGTGGAGGCTTGATGTTACGTATGCGTATTACATGGTTGGCCGCCCTTGTGTTGGCGGGTTGTGCGGTCGGGCCGGATTATCACCGGCCGGCGGCGGTTAAATCCCAGCCGGTGCCGGCGGCATTCACCATCAACGGGGTCGTTTGGAAAACGGCGGCGCCCGGGGCCAATCGTCCGCGCGGCTCGTGGTGGACCACCTTTGACGATCCGGAGCTCAACCGGTTGGAAGATTTAACGGCGTCGGAAAACCAGACGTTGGCGGGAAGCGTCGCGGCCCTGGCCCAGGCCCGGGATTTGGTCAAGGAGGCGCGCTCGCAATATTTTCCGCAGGTTTCCACCTCGCCTTCGTATGTGCGGCAGCGGACGAGCAAGAACGCGGAAGCCAGCGGCGTGGCCGTGGGCACGCCTTACACCTATAATCTTTTTTCTTTGCCGGCCAATGTGAGCTGGGAAGTGGATGTGTGGGGGCGCGTCCGCCGTTTGACGGAAGGGGCGCGCGCGCAGATGGAGGCGGCGGCGGAGGATTTGGAATCGCTCAAACTTTTGCTGCAAGCGGAATTGGCGCAGGATTATTTCACCCTGCGCGCGCAGGACGCGGAAATACAATTGCTCAACGACACGGTGGAGGCCTATCAACGGTCGTTAGACTTGACAATCAACCGGCGCAAGGGCGGGGTGGCGACGGACCTCGATGTTTCGCAGGCCGACACGCAATTGCGCACGACGCAGGCGGAAATTCCCGCCTTGCGCCTGCAACGGGCCCAGATGTTGCATGCCATCGCCACGCTCTGCGGCCAGACGGCGACGGGGTTCGCCTTGCCGGAACGGCCGGTGCAAGGGTTGCCGGCCATGCAAGGCCCCGGCATCGTGCCGAGCGAATGGCTGCAGCGCCGGCCGGACATTGCGGCGGCGGAACGGCTCGTGGCCGCGGCCAACGCGAACATTGGCGTGGCGCAAAGCGCGTTTTATCCGAGCCTGACCTTCAACGGCGCGGCTGGTTTGCAATCGGTCAACGCCAACACCTGGTTCAGTTGGCCGAGCCGTTTATGGTCGTTGGGGCCGTCGGTGAATTTACCGCTATTCACGGGCGGCTACAATCGCGCCCAACTGGCGGCGGCGCGGGCGGCTTACGACCAGACGGTGGCGAATTACCGGGCCACGGCACTGGCGGCGTTTGAAGATGTGGAAGACGAGTTGGACGCGCAAGACTTGCTGGCCGCGCAATTGGGCGGGGAAAACGCGGCCATGGCCTCGGCCCGGCAAACATTGGCCATCGCAAATAATCGTTACAAGGCGGGCCTGGTGACTTACCTGGAAGTGGTCACGGCGCAAAGCGCGGCCCTGGACCTGGAACGCGCGGTGGTGCAGCTCGAAGGGGAACGACGCGTGGCCGCCGTCGGTTTGGTCAAGGCGCTTGGCGGAGGATGGGAATGAGTCCTGTTCATAATCTTAATCGTAATCCTAATCTTAATCTTTTTTTCTGAGGATTAGGATTAGGATTAAGATTAGGATTAAGAATAAAAAAAATCATTCCCTGGCGCGCGCGTATTGCACAGGCCAGTCGATTTTTACGCCCAGTTCGCGCGCGGCTTTGAGCGGCCAATGCGGTTCGCGCAACATTTGCCGGGCCAGCAAAACAATGTCCGCCTGGCCTTGACGGATGATCTGGTCCGCTTGGCTGGCTTCGCGAATCAAACCCACGGCGGCGGTCGGCAAGCCGGCTTCGCGGCGGATGCGTTCGGCAAACGGGACTTGAAAACCAGGCGCGGCCGGTACGACGGCGTTTGGAACCAAAGCGCCGGAGGAACAGTCCACCAAATCAACGCCCAGCGGTTTGACCTGGCGCGCCAGTTCGACGGATTGCGCGATGTCCCAACCGCCTTCGACCCAATCGGTGGCCGAGATGCGGATGAACAACGGCAGGTTTTCCGGCCACACCTGTCGCACGGCTTGGACGGTTTCGCGCACGATGCGCGTGCGGTTTTCGAGTGAACCGCCGTAAGCGTCGGTGCGTTTGTTGCTCAGCGGGGAAAGAAATTCGTGGAGCAGATAACCGTGCGCCGAGTGAATCTCGGCTACGCGAAATCCCGCCTGCAACGCGCGGTGCGCGGCTTGGGCAAAGGCGGCAACTATGCCGGGAATCTCCGTCACCGCCAGCGCCGTGGGCACGGCATATTGGGCGTCGAACGGAATGGGGCTGGGCGCGACGATGGGACGCCAGCCGCCCTGCGCTTCCGACAAAGGTTGATTGCCCTTCCACGGCGATGCCGTGCCGGCTTTTCGTCCGGCGTGGGCCAGTTGCAGGCCCGGCACCGCGCCGTGTTCGGCAATGAATCGCGCGCAACGGGCCAGGGGCGCAATGTGGGCGTCGCTCCAGATGCCGAGGTCATCAGGCGAGATGCGGCCTTCCGGCAGGACCGCGGCCGCTTCCGTCATGACCAGTCCCGCGCCGCCGACCGCCCGGCAGCCGAGATGCACCAGGTGCCATTCATTGGCCAGGCCGTCGATACTCGAGTATTGACACATGGGGCTGACGCCGATGCGGTTGCGAAAGGCAACGTCGCGTATTTGCAGAGGATCGAACAGGCCGGGGTTGCTCATGTTATCACTTATGGTTCAACCGCCGCCTTGTCGGAGTCGTCCGGCATGAGGTGCTCGTTGATTCGTTTGCATTCGCCGGCCATCAGCCGTCCGTCGTGATCGTAGCGCAATTCAATCACCCAGCCGAACACACTGCCGGGCCATTTGCCGTTGGGAATGAGCGTGGCGGGGTCGGCGCCGAGCGCGCGGACGAGATCGGGAATCGCGCCATGATGCCAGCAGATGAGAATGTGTTTGCCGTGCGAGGTGGATTGCAGGTCGTTGGCCAAACTTTGGAAATCCTTGTCCTTGAAACGGGTGTCCAGCCGCAGCTTCAGCGCCCGGCTCAACGGGGTCAGGGTCAGGCGCGGTCGCTGGCTGCCTTTGGAATCCGCCGTGGCAAAAAGGGCGTCCAATCGCAGCGGTTGAGAGTCAAGTTGAAAATTCTTGAAGTAATTGACGTAGGCGTCGGCCCGTTGCACGCCTTCGGGTGACAAGGTGGAGCCCGTCTCCGGCTTCTCCGCGTGGCGCACGATCAAAATGACGGCGTCCTGGAGCGCGCTGTGACGCGGCGCGTTGGAACAAAGCCCGGTGAAGGTTGCGAACAGGATGAGGCAAAGGAAAATGCGGTGTCGGATAATCATCATGGCAATGTGTAATAAACGTTCTTGTCTTCCGATTCACGCTGCCGCCAGCACTTTGACCTCTTTGTCGAGCCGGCCGGCCAATCGCTCTTGTTCTTGTTCCAGGTCGTAGTGGGATTGGAGGTTAAGCCAAAACTCCGGTGACATGCTGAAGTAGCGCCCCAGCCGCAGAGCCGTGTCCGCCGTGATGGCGCGCCGGCCTTTGACGATCTCATTAATGCGGCGCGGGGGCACGCCGATGTCATGGGCCAACCTGTATTGCGTGATATGCATGGGATCGAGGAATTCCTTGTCCAGAATCTCGCCCGGCGTAATGTTGATGAGCAATTTGCTTTTCATAGTCAGTGATAATCCACAATTTTCACGTCGCAAACCTGTCCTTCTCGCCACAGGAAACAAATCGCCGGACGTTACTAATGTCAAGGTCGCTCTGTTTTGTGCCGGAAAGGGCTGTAAAAAATATTTAAAAAAACGCTTGCACACCCCTTTCCTTCTGCTATGTTCACGCTCCGTTTCGTCATTTTGGCGAGACGGCAGCCTTTTGCGCGACCGATAACTGTTCGCCTTGCTGGGCGCAGGAATGATGGCCGACGCCGCTAAGAGCTGTTTTTTTGTTGTATTTGATTTTATGCCAGTCAAAACGTACAGGCCTTTAACGCCTTCGACGCGCTATATTACTATAGCGTCGTTCGATGAGATTACAAAAGATACTCCGGAACGGAGTCTCATTAGTATTCGCAAGAAAACCGGCGGTCGTAATCATTACGGCCGGGTCACCGCTCGTGGCATTGGCAGGGGCCATAAGCAATTTTACCGCAATGTCGATTTCAAACGCCAGAAACATGGCGTTGAAGCCGAGGTTGCCGCCATCGAATATGATCCCATCCGCACGGCCCGTTTGGCTCTATTGCAGTACACGGATGGCGAGAAGCGCTATATTATCGCACCGGTCGGCTTACAGGTGGGTGCCAAGCTGATGAGCGGCCCGTCCGCGCCTCCAGAAGTTGGTAACTGCCTGTTGCTCAAGACTATACCTGTCGGTTTGCAGATCCATAACATCGAAATCACCCCCGGTCGCGGCGGTCAAATGGTGCGGACTGCCGGCGGGGCGGCAATGTTGATGTCCCGTGGCGATGGTTATGCCCAGATTCGCCTGCCATCCGGGGAAATTCGCCGGGTGCATGAGACATGTTATGCGACCATCGGCCAGGTGGGGAACATCGAGCACGAGAATGTGGCTTTGGGCAAAGCGGGCCGTTCGCGGCATCGTGGCATTCGCCCGATCAACCGCGGTGTTTCGCGCAACCCGGTGGACCACCCTAACGGCGGTGGTGCAGGCAAATCCAAGAGCGGCGGCGGCTGGCAGCAATTGACGTCTCCCTGGGGCCTGTTGGCCAAGGGGTACCGCACCCGCAATAAACGCAAATACTCGAACCGGTTCATCCTGGTGCGGCGTGACGGCCGGCCGATGAAACGCAAATAATTTATAGAATCCTATGGGACGATCCATTAAAAAAGGCCCGTTTGTTGACCAGCATTTGCTGGACAAAATCCAGGATGCCAAAGACACCAAGTCCAAGTCGCCGATCAAGACCTGGTCGCGCCGCTCCATGATCACGCCCGATTTCGTGGGATTGACCTTTGCCGTGCATAACGGCAAGATATTCAACCCCGTCTTCGTGACGGAGAACATGGTGGGTCATCGTCTGGGCGAATTCTCACTGACGCGCACCTTCAAGAAACACGGGGCGCACACGGCCAAGGCCGAGGCGAAATAGAATATTTATATGGAAGCTCAAGCCATTACAAAGAACGTGCGAATGTCAGCGCAGAAAATGCGCGAGGTCGTGCGCCAGATCCAGGGGCTGTCGGCCGTCCAGGCCAGCGCCGTCCTGGCCGTGGTGCCGCGCAAGGGCGCGCGCGTTGTGGCCAAGACCCTCAAGTCCGCCATGGCCAATGCCGAGGACCTGAAAACCCACAAAGCCGAATATCAAGGTTTCAAGACCGACCAACTGCGCGTCAAGCTCGCCGTGGCCGGCACTGCCACCACCATGAAACGCTTCATTCCCAAGGCCCGCGGTTCGGCCGGCCCGATTCTGAAGCGCAGTTGTCACGTCAAAATTGTCTTGTCAGACGAATAACTTATGGGTCAAAAAACTAATCCAACAGGCCTGCGCGTCGCCGTCAACAAGGACTGGACCTCCAAGTGGTTCGCCGAGAAGAAGGAATTTGGCAAGTTGCTGGCCGAGGACCGCAAAATCCGCGAGATCCTCAAGTCGAAGCTGGAAGGCGCCTCCGTCTCCAAAATCGGCATTGAACGCGCCGCCTCCCGCTGCCGCATCACTATTTACACCGCGCGTCCCGGCGTGGTCATCGGGCGCAAAGGCGCCGAGATCGACAAGCTCAAGGAAGAAATCAGCAAGATGACCGGCAAGGAAGTCTATGTGGACATCCAGGAAATCAAGCAGCCGGAAATGGACGCTCAATTGGTCGCCGAAAACATTGCCGTCCAACTGGAACGCCGCGTCTCCTTTCGTCGCGCCATGAAAAAGGCCGTGCAAGTCGCGATGGATTTCGGGGCGGAAGGCATCAAAGTGCGCGTGGGCGGACGTCTCGGCGGGGCGGAAATTGCCCGGGTTGAAAAATATCATCAAGGCCGCGTGCCGTTGCACACCTTGCGCGCCAACATTGATTACGGATTCTCCGAGGCCAATACCATGTACGGGAAACTGGGCATTAAATGCTGGATTTGCAAGGGCGATGTGCCCGTTGTGAAGAAAGAACAAATCCCCGCCCCCGTAGCCGCTCCCATTCCCGTTTAAGAATTGACCAGAAACACCAGTGATTAGAAAAGAGACACATTTATGCCATTGAGTCCCGCACGAGTTAAGTATCGCAAGATGCACCGCGGCAGCCGCACCGGCCTGGCCCAGCGCGGTTCGTCGGTGTCCTTTGGCGAATACGGTTTGCAATCCCTCGAGCGCTGCTGGCTGGACACCCGCCAGATCGAAGCCGCGCGCGTCGCCGTCACCCGTTTCATGAAGCGGCGCGGCAAAGTCTGGATTCGGATTTTCCCGCACAAATCATTCACCAAAAAGCCGCTGGAAACCCGCATGGGCAAGGGCAAGGGGCCGCTGGAATCGTGGGTGGCGGTCATTCGTCCGGCCAATGTTTTGTTTGAGGTGGACGGCGTGCCGGAAGCGGTGGCCCGCGAATCGATGCGTCTGGCCGCGACCAAGCTGCCCATCAAGACTAAATTTATTTCCCGCCATCGCCTGGCCTGATCACACCATGAAAATGACCGAACTAAAAGATTTGACCCCGCAGGAATTGACCGCCAAGAGCCGCGACCTGCGTCAAGAACTTTTCAACCTGCGCCTGCAGCAGGCCAGCAGCCAGTTGGAAAAGCCCGCCCGCATGAAGACCCTGCGCCGCGACGTGGCCCGGCTGGAAACCCGAATTTCTCAACTCCGCAATAAAGCGGCCTGATTTGACACGTTATGCCAGAAACTACACAACTTGATCGCGGACACCGCAAGGAACGGCAGGGCAAGGTCATTTCCAACAAAATGGCCAAAACCATCGTCGTGCAAGTGCAACGCCGCTTTCCCCATCCCCAGTACAAAAAGGTCATCACCGCCTATTCCAAATTTTACGCCCACGACGAAAAGAGCGAAGCCAAGGTGGGCGACGTGGTTTTGATCCAGGAAACCCGCCCGCTCTCAAAATTAAAACGCTGGCGGCTGACCCAGATAGTGGAACGCACCCCGGAACCTCCGGTGGCCGTTTAAGGAAAATATATGTTACAGGTTCGATCCATTTTAGACGTGGCCGACAATACCGGCGCCAAGCGGGCCGCCGCCATCGGCGTCATTGGCCGCAACCAGCGCTATGCCGGCATTGGCGACGTCATCAAGGCCCACATCAAGGAGGCCGCGCCGGATGGGACCGTCAAGAAGGGCGAAGTGGTGGACGCGGTGGTCGTGCGCACGCGCAAGCAGATCCGGCGCTCCGACGGCTCGTATTTGCGTTTTGACAGCAACGCCATTGTCATTATTGACAAGGAACACAATCCGCGCGGCACGCGAATTTTCGGGCCGGTGGCGCGCGAATTGCGCGAGAAGAAATTCATGAAAATCATATCCCTGGCCCCGGAGGTCATTTAATTTATGGCAGCAGCTCACATTAAAAAGGGGGACGACGTGGTGATCATTGCCGGTTCCGAACTCGGCAACCGGGGCAAGGTCCTGGTCGTCAACAAAAAGAAACAGCGCGTCCTGGTGGAAGGCCTCAAGATGATCAAGCGCCACACCCGCAAAAACGACAAGCATCCCCAGGGCGGCATCGTCGAGCGCGAAGGCACCATCCACATTTCCAATGTGATGCTGGCCTCGAAATTCGACGGCGGCGCTCCCGCCCCGGAAGCCGCGCCTGCGGGGGAAACCGCCAAAACTTAGGCCTGCAATATGAAACCGAGACTTTACGAGAAATACATGAGCGAAGTACGGCCCGCTTTGAAGGAAAAGCGGAAGTACCAGAACGTTCATCAAATTCCGAAGCTGGAAAAGATCGTCATCAACATGGGCGTCAGCGCGTCGCTCGAAAAAGGCGCGGTGGACGATGCCACACGGGACATGACCATGATCACCGGCCGCAAACCGGTCATCAACAAGGCGCGCCACAGCATCGCCAATTTCAAGCTGCGCGAAGGCCAGAACATCGGCTGCCGCGTGACCTTGCGCCGCGAAGTGATGTATGAGTTTTTCGACCGGCTGGTGGCCGCGGCCCTGCCGCGCATCCGCGATTTCCGCGGGCTTTCGCCCCGTTCCTTTGACGGCCGGGGCAACTACACGCTGGGCGTGTCGGACCAGACCATTTTTCCCGAGATCGAACTGGACAAAATCAAACGCACCCAAGGCATGGACATCACAATAGTGACCACTGCGCCGACTAACGATGAGGCGCTGGAACTGTTGAAGATGATGGGCATGCCGTTCGCGGAGAAATAAATTATGGCAAAAACATCCTGGATAGAACGCAACAAGAAGAAGGCCGCCGCGGTCAAGAAATACGCCGCGTTGCGGGCGGAGTTGAAGGCCCGCCACGATTATGCCGGGCTGAGCAAACTGCCGCGCAACGCCAGCCCCACCCGGCTGGTCAACCGCTGTTCCATGTCCGGTCGCCGCCACGGTTATTTGCGCAAGTTCGGCTGTTCGCGCCTGACCTTCCGTGAGGCCGCCCTCAACGGCCTGATTCCCGGAGTGACCAAGGCCAGCTGGTAAATTTTATGAGCGACCCCATTTCAAACATGTTGACCAGCATCCGGAACGCCGGCGCCGCCGCCTTGCCGGAAGTGAGCATTCCCCACTCCAAAGTGAAGGAGCACATCGCCCACGTCTTGAAGCGCGAAGGCTACGTGGCCGAGGTGGCTGTGGAAGGCAAACCTTTTAAGACGATCAAGATCAAACTGAAATATACCGGACGGAAACCCGTCATCGAAGGCATCCGGCGCATCAGCTCGCCCGGTTTGCGGCGTTACACCGGCGCGCTGGACGTGCCGCGGGTGCGCGGCGGTTTGGGTGTTTCCATCCTGTCCACCTCGGAAGGAATCATGACCGGCCTGCAGGCGCGCAAGAAAAACGTCGGCGGCGAATTGCTCTGTGAAGTGTGGTGAATTGAATTTATGTCGCGAATTGGAAAATTACCCGTGGCCGTTCCGCCCAAAGTAAAGGTGGAGATCAAAGGCCAAAAAGTGTTTGTCGAAGGCCCCAAGGGCAAGCTCGACTTCGAACTGCCGCGCCGCACCACCGCCAAGGTGGATGGCGACAATGTGGTGGTCAGCCGCGACGGGGAGGATTCCGAGGCCAAGGCCCTGCACGGCTTGAGCCGCGCCATTGTCAATAATATGGTCAAGGGGGTCAGCGAAGGTTTTGTCAAGAAACTGGAAATCCAGGGCGTCGGTTTCAAGGCCGCCGTCCAGGGCAAGAATGTCAACCTGGCCCTGGGCTATTCGCACCCGGTCAATTATCCCATTCCCGACCAGATCAAGGTGACGGTCGAGGAAAACACCAAGGTGACCATCGAAGGGCCGAGCAAACAACTGGTCGGCCAGGTCGCGGCGGAAATCCGCAGCTATTATCCGCCGGAGCCTTACAAAGGCAAGGGCGTGCGTTACTCGGATGAAAAAGTGACGCGTAAAGAAGGCAAGACAGTCCAATAATCAATCAAGCCGCCCCGGCCAAATCCGTGGCGCATCAAGCGATGAGAAACGATAAAAAAGTTAAACTGGCGAAATTGCGGCACTACCGCATTCGTAAAAAAATTTCCGGCACCAAGGAACGGCCGCGCATGAGCGTGCGGTTTACCAACGAGCACATTTACGTGCAGTTCATCGACGACCTGGCACGCGTGACGGTGGCCTCGACCTCCACCCTGCACAAATCGGTGCCGGACCGTGCCAAGCTCGCGGCCAATGCGGCCGGGGCCAAGAAAATCGGCCTGCTGGCGGCGGAAGCCGCCAAAGGCAAGGGAATCGTCAAGGTCGTCTTTGATCGCAGCGGCGCCCGTTATCACGGCAAAGTCAAGGCGTTGGCGGATGCCGCGCGCGAGGCTGGCCTGCAATTTTAACCCCGAAGGAACCTGTGCCCGAACCTACTAAATCTACTGGAAACAACAATCGCGGCGGTGGCGGCAATCGCGGCCCCGGCCGTGGTCCGCGCCGTGTCCGGCCCGCTTCAACTGATGGTCCCGAAGGCTCGCAAGACAAGGGCGGCGGTTCCGAGTTGAGCGAGAAGGTTGTTTTTATCAATCGTTCCGCCAAAGTCGTCAAGGGCGGACGCCGCTTCAGTTTCAGCGCGCTGGTTGTGGCGGGCGATAAACAGGGGCATGTCGGCCTGGGCTTGGGCAAGGCGGTGGAAGTTTCCGAAGCGATCCGCAAAGGCGGCGAAATGGCCAAACAGCACATGGTCAGCGTTTCCCTGAAGGATGCGACCATTCCGCACGAGGTATTTTGCCGTTACGGCGGCGCGAAGGTCATTCTGCGTCCGGCCTCACCCGGTACGGGCATCATCGCCGGCAAAACGGTGCGCGCCGTGCTCGAGTCGGTGGGCATCAAAGACATTCTCAGCAAATCGCTCGGTTCCAACAACCCGTCCAACGTGGTCAAAGCGACCATGGCCGGTTTGCAGCAACTCCGGTTGCGCGAAGAAATTTATCGTGGCCGCGGCATTGAAATAAAGGTTCGCCCCGCTCCTGTGGCTGTTTCCGCGCCCGCGCCTGCTCCGGCTCCTGCCGGCGATAAACCCGAGGCTCCGGCCACGACTTAATTTATGCGTTTACACGATCTCAAACCTCGTCCCGGTTCCCGGCACCGCCGCAAGCGGTTGGGCCAGGGAGAATCCAGCGGCCACGGCAAAACCAGCGGTCGCGGCGGCAAGGGGCAAACCGCCCGTTCCGGCAGTTCCATCCGCATCGGATTTGAAGGCGGCCAGATGCCGTTGATCCGCCGCATCCCCAAGCGCGGATTTAACAACAAGGCTTTCGCCGTTCGTTACATTCCAGTCAATCTGGAATCGCTCAACATATTTGACGAGGGCGCGACGGTGGACGAGAGCGCGTTGCGCAACCTCGGCCTGGCCAGCGGGACCGGCAAGCGGATCAAGATTTTGGGCACGGGCGAATTGACCCGGAAACTGACGGTGACAGCGCACGCTTTCAGCGCCTCGGCGCGGACCAAGATTGAAAAGCTCGGCGGAGCCTGCCAATTGGTGCCGGCGCGAGTGGAGAAGGCGCGGCATTCAGCGACACCGAAAGGCGGAAAGCCGGCCCCGTCCAAATAATCGATGTTTGCCTCGATCCTCAACACGCTCAGCAACTGCTTCAAAATCCCGGAGCTGAAATCCCGGATTTGGTTTACACTGGGAGTCCTGTTTTTTTGCCGGCTGGCTTCGCTGGTGCCGACACCCGGGTTGAACAGCGGCCTGTTGAAGGCGTATTTTGCCTCAAACGCCGGCGCACAAAACGCCAACGGCTTGATGGGAATGTACAGCATGTTCACCGGCGGCGGTTTCGAGATTTGCGCGGTGGGCGCCCTGAGCATCATGCCTTACATCAGCGCGACCATCATCCTGCAACTGTTGCAGGCGGTTGTTCCCGGCTTGAGCAAGCTGGCGCGTGAAGAAGGCGGCCGGGCCAAACTCATCCAATACGGGCGCGTCCTGACTTTGGTCCTTTGCCTTGGCCAGGGCATGGTGATGGCGGTGGGATGGGAACACGCCGGTTCCATTTTCAAGGGTTTTACAGGGAATCTGGTGATGCCGGGGTATAATATTTGGTGGTACCGGATTAACACGACCATCATCCTGAGCACCGGGACGATGCTGCTCATGTGGTTGGGCGAACAGATCACCGATCGCGGCATTGGCAACGGTATTTCCTTGATCATCACCATCAACATTCTGGCCCGTTTGCCCCAGGCCGGGCAGGGTTTGATGGATATGTTCCTCGGGCCGGCGGCGCGTTTCAATGTTTTCCATTTGATAGCTTTGATCATGCTCTTGTGCGCGGTCATCGCTGGCGTGGTGGCGGTGACCCAGGCCGAGCGCAAGATTCCCGTGCAATACGCCCAGCGTGTCGTGGGACGAAAGACTTATTCGGGCGGCAGCTCTTTCATGCCTTTGCGTGTCAATTATTCGGGTGTCATGCCGGTCATTTTCGCCCAGGCCATCCTGATGTTTCCGGGCATGATTCTCACCTTCCTGGGCCGGAGGTTTGAGGTGCGCTTTTTTGATGAGCTGGCCGCCATGTTGCAGCGCGGTTCCTTTGTTTATCTGACCCTTTACGGTTTGATGATCCTGTTCTTTTCCTATTTCTGGGTCGCGACGCAATTTAACGAACTGCAGATTTCCGACGACATGAAGAAATCCGGCGGTTACATACCAGGCGTGCGTCCGGGGCAGGCCACCAGCAGTTTTTTGCATCGCACCATGAGCCGTATCACGCTGGCGGGCGCGATCTTTTTGACCATTATCGCCGTGATCCCGATTCTTTTGCAGGAATGGATGGGGATTCCACAGCAGGTCGCGCAATTTTTTGGCAACACGAGCCTGCTCATTATCGTGGGCGTCATGCTGGACACGATGCGGCAGATGGAAGCGCATTTGTTGATGCGTCATTACGACGGCTTCCTCAAGAAAGGCCGGCTGAAGGGCCGTTTTTAACGGACCGGAAGCTTGCGGAAGGACAAGCCCGTGGCGGCGATCATTTTAAAGAGCGAGCAGGATATGGAGCGGATGCGGCCGGCTTGCGTGGTGGCCAGCACAGTTTTGGAAGAAGTGGGGGCCTTTATCCGGCCGGGGATCACCACCAAGGAAGTGGATGATTTTGCGGCGGAGCGGATAAAAAGTTACGGGGCAAAGAGCGCGTTTTTGGGGTATCGCAAATACCCGTGCTGCATTTGTATTTCGGTCAACGAACAAGTGGTGCATGGGTTGGCTGGCCCGCGCCGCCTGGAATTTGGTGATATTGTCAGTTTGGACATTGGTGTTGTTTATCATGGGTATATTGGGGACACGGCCAAGACGGTCGCCGTGGGCGGGTGCGATGTGCGGGCGCAACGGTTGATGGATGTGACGGAACAGGCTCTGGCGGAAGGGATTGCGCAGGCTGTGCCGGGCAATCGCGTAGTGGATATTTCGCGGGCGGTGCAGAATTACGTGGAAAGCAACGGTTTCAGCATCGTTCGGGAGTTTGTCGGTCACGGGGTTGGGAAAACGGTTCATGAAGAGCCGCAGGTGCCCAATTTCGTGGAAACGGGCAAACAGACGCCTAAGTTGCGGCCGGGTATGACTTTAGCGATAGAACCGATGGTGAATGCGGGGTCGCCGCAGGTAATTGTTTTGAGCGATGGCTGGACAGTTGCCACAAAAGATGGTCAACTATCGGCGCATTTCGAGCATACGGTTTTGATAACGGAAGCCAAACCGGAAATATTGACGTGGCCCGCGAAGGCACCATCGAAGTTGAGGGCAGGATAGTGGAAATCCTTGCCGACGTGTTATTTCGCGTCGAGTTGTCCAATGGCCACCGGTTGGTGGCGCATGTGTCGGGCAAGCGGCGGTTGGTTTTTGAGCGGTTGGCTTTGGGCGACTGCGTAACGGTGAGGCTCTCACCCTACGATTTGTCCAGGGGCAGCATAACAGTGAAAGATGAGTAATTTATGAAAGTTCGAGCGTCAGTGAAAAAGCTTTGCGAAAATTGCAAAATTGTCAAACGCAAGGGCGTCATTCGTGTGATATGCACGAACGCGCGCCACAAACAAAGACAAGGTTAAGAATTTATGGCAAGAATTGTTGGAGTTGAAATACCGGGCGAAAAGCGAATCGACATCGCTTTGCGCTACATCTATGGCATTGGCCCGACCAACGCCAAAATCATCCTGGCCAAGGCCAAAATCGATCCGTCCTTGCGCGCCAAGAACCTGGATGAAGGGCAATTGTCCCAGATTGTCCACGCCATCCAGGACGGCAAATATGTCATCGAAGGCGATCTGCGCCGCGAACTGGGCATGAATCTCAAGCGCCTCCAAGGCATCAAATGTTATCGCGGCGTGCGCCATCTGCGCGGCCTGCCTGTGCGCGGCCAGCGCACCTCGACCAACGCCCGCACCCGCAAGGGACCGCGCAAGACCGTCGGCGTGCAACGCAATCCCAATGCCAAAACCGGCATCCACTAATTGTTATTATGGCTGAAGAATCCAAACCTAAAAAAGCCGCGCCGAAAAAAGAAGGCAAACCCGTCGCGGCGGACGATGCCGCCAAGCCGGCTAAAAAAACAGCTCCTGTCGCGGAAGCGGCAGGCGAAGAGGCCAAGAAGCCCGCTGCAGAAACACCCGCCGCGCCCGGAGCGCCCGTGGCCGCGCCTTCCGCGCCCACCGCAGCCGAATTGCTGGCCGACGACGCCAATGCCAAGAAGATCATCAAGGCCAAAGGCTCCAAAAACATTTCAGTTGGCATTGCCAATATCCTGGCCACGTTCAACAACACCAACGTGACCATCACCGACATGCACGGCAATGTGCTGGGCTGGTCCAGCGCAGGCCGGGTCGGCTTTAAAGGCTCGCGCAAGAGCACGGCTTTTGCCGCGCAGCAGGTGGCGCAGGACGCCGCCCGCCAGGCCATGTCGCACGGCATGAGGGAAATTGAAGTGCGGGTCAAGGGGCCCGGCTCCGGCCGCGAATCCGCCATTCGCGCCCTGCAGGCCATCGGATTGGAAATCACCACCATCAAGGATGTGACGCCGGTGCCGCACAACGGGTGTCGTCCGCGCAAAAAACGGCGCGTCTAACCGGAATAAAAATTTACTGATATGGCTCGATATACTGGTCCTCGCACACGCATTAGCCGCCGCTTCGGCATCCCGATGTTCGGCCCTGATAAATATTTGGAACGCCGCAACTACGGTCCCGGCGTCCACGGCCCGAAATCGCGCCGCAAACACACCGATTACGGCCTGGGCCTGATCGAAAAGCAGAAGCTGCGCTATTTCTACGGATTGATGGAACGGCAATTTCGCGGCGTCTATGAAAAGGCGTTGAAGCGCCGCGGCGTCACCGGCGAGCAAATGCTCCAGATCCTGGAGACGCGCCTGGACAACGTCGTCTATCATTTGGGCTTTGCCATCACCCGGGCCGCCGCCCGCCAGATGGTCAGCCACGGCCACGTCAAGGTCAACAATCGCAAGGTCAATGTGCCTTCCTACGCCTTGAAGGTGAACGACGTCATCGAAGTCAGGGAGTCCAATGTCTCCCGGCAATTGGCCACGAAGAATTTGGAATTATCAACCAGCAAGGTCGTGCCCGATTGGCTGACCTTGAACAAGGACGCTTTTAAAGGGTCGGTGGTGCGGATACCGACCCGTGATGACATTCATCCGATTGCCAACGAACAGGCCGTCGTCGAATTTTATTCCCGCTAAACAGTAAACCGTCCCGCGCAAGCGGGGCAAATAAAACAATTATACGGGCTTCTCCGCCTTGGGAATAAGCGGGGAGGCCAGATTAAAATTGTTGAAAGGAACATATGCCAGTACGTCTAGGACGTTTTGAAATGCCGAAGCGGTTGACCAAAGAGGATGCAACTGCCACCGATACCTACGCCAAATTTGTCGCCGAACCCTTTGAAACCGGTTACGGCCACACCGTTGGCAACTCATTGCGACGCGTGCTCCTCTCCTCCCTCGAAGGCGCGGCCATCACCTCCATCAAGGTCGATGGCGCCATGCACGAATTCGCCACCGTTGATGGCATCGTCGAAGATGTCACCGACATCGTTTTGAACCTGAAAAAAGTGCTCTTTCGCGCCCACTCGCGCGAGCCGCAAACCGTCCTTCTCTCTGTCAACAAAGAAGGCGACGTCACCGCGGGGGACATCGAGCTGAACCAGAACCTCGAAGTGGTCAATCCCAAGCAGCATATTTGCACGATCGACAAGAAGAAAAAGTTCGAGATGGAACTGGAAGTCAAAGTCGGGCGCGGCTTCTGTCCCGGCGACGAAAATAAAAAGACCGACCAGGCCATCGGCGTTATCGCCATTGATTCTCTTTTTTCGCCGGTGACGCGCGTGCGTTACGCGGTGGAAAATGCCCGCGTCGGCCAGCGCACCGATTATGACCGGTTGATCATCGAACTGTGGACCGACGGGCGCCTCTCGCCCGACGACGCGCTGACCCAGGCTTCGGCCATTCTGCAGCATCATCTGGACGTCTTTGTCGGCTACGACAAGAACGCGGTGGAATTTGAGGAAACCGAGACCAAGCAGGACGACGAGAAGTCCAAGCTCAAGAAACTGCTCAACATGAGCGTGAACGAAATCGAGTTGAGCGTGCGCGCGGCCAACTGCCTGAACAACGCCAACATCACCACCGTGGGCCAATTGTCCATGAAGACCGAGGCCGAAATGCTCAAATACCGGAACTTCGGCAAAAAATCCCTCAACGAAATCAAAGAGAAACTGGCCAGCCTCAGTCTTTCTTTGGGCATGAACATTGATCCGACCTTGTTGGACACGCCCAAGGAAGAAGTCAAGCTGGCCGAATAATCGAGTTTTATGCGCCATCTTAAACGCACGGCCAAACTGGGCAGGACAGGAACGCATCGCAATCGGATGCTGGCCAACCTGGTTTGCAGCCTGATTAAACACCGCAAGGTCACGACCACTCTGGCCAAGGCCAAGGCGGCCCGGTCCGTCGCCGAAAAAATGATCACCTTGGGCAAGGCCGGGACCTTGCACGACCGCCGGCTCGCCTCCGCCCGGTTGCATCAGGACGAAGACGCGGTCAAAGCGCTCTTCAACGACATTGCCCCGACGCAAAAGGAACGCCGCGGCGGCTACACCCGCATCGTGCGGTTGGGCCAGCGCCAGGGCGACGCCGCCCAACTGGCCATCCTGGAATTTGTGGATGTCCCGCTGCCCGAGGCCGCGCCCGAAACCGCCTCCGCCGAAACGGAAACGCCCGTTGAAGAAACGGAAAAGAAAGCGGAAGGCAAAAGCAAAGGCAAAGAAAAGAAAGAAGCGCCCACGCCGGCCTAAAGTAGTTTTGACAAATATTCAGAGGCCCGTTCCCCTTGGAGCGGGCTTTTTTTATGCAGGACTCGCCAGCCGGGCCAGGATTTTACGGTGGGCGCTGGTGAAGGGAAGGCGATTGAGTTGCGCGATTGTTTTCCAATCGCCGGGTGATTCGCCGACGGCTTGGGCGTGATAAGCTTCCAGTAGAATTCGATAGCGCGTGATGGAATGCCGTATCCGGCAAATCGGCCGTGCTTCCAAAATTCGAAACTCGTCCTTCAAGTCCTTTCCATCCTTCGTTTCCCAATTGGGGAACTCCCACAAATGGGCGTTCACCACCCCGCCGGGCCTTTGCCGGACGAAAAAGCGGCTTTGGTTTTTGGCCACGAAGGCCATGAAGCGCCGTTCCGTGGCCGGCGCGCGCGGCGTGCGCATGGGAAATTCCGCCACACGATCTTCGCGCCGGGCAAAACAAAATTTTCTTACAGGGCAAACAGAGCATCCCGGCTGGCGCGGCGTGCAAACAAGCGCGCCCAATTCCATCAAAGATTGGTTCAAGTCCGAACAACGCGCCGGCTCAACCGCAACCAAATCCCCGGCTAATTCCCACAAAGTTGCATTGGTCTGTTTGTCACGTGGATCGCCCTCGACACCGAAAATCCTGCTCAAAACGCGAATGACATTGCCGTCCAGGATCGGCGCGGGTTGGTTGAAGGCGATGCTGCTGATGGCCCCGGCGGTGTAACGGCCAATGCCCGGCAACGCCAGAATGTCATCGAAGTTTCGCGGAAATTGCCCGCCATGCTGCCGCATGATGACTTGGGCGGCGGCCTGAGCGTTGCGGACCCGGCTGTAATAGCCCAGCCCTTCCCACAACTTAAGGACCATCTGCGGCCGCGCCCGTGCAAAATCGGCCAGGGTCGGCAACCGGCTCATCCAGCGTTCAAAGTAAGGAATGACCGTCTTGACCTGGGTCTGCTGGAGCATGATTTCAGAAATCCAGATGGCGTAAGGATCATGAGTGCGCCGCCAGGGCAAATCGCGGGCATTGTCAGCAAACCAGGCAATCAAATTCCGGGCCACCAGCCGACAAGGCGGCGTTTTCCAATTCCTAATCTTAATCTTACTCTTAATCCTAATCTTCTTAATCTTTTTCCGATGCGAAACCAAGAGATTACGATTAAGATTAAAAATAGGGGCTTCTCAAAAACAAAATCCAGTGCTACGCTTAGGGCTGTGACAACCATCCCGCAAGATTTGCTGGAAAGTGCCATTGAGCGGTTGAAAGCCGAGTTTCGGCCTGAACAAATTTATTTGTTCGGGTCGCACGCTTGGGGCACCCCGCATGAAGACAGCGACGTGGACTTGATGGTGATCGTTCAAAAAAGCGGTGAACGGGCCATCAGCCGGATGCAGCGGGCGCATCGTTGTCTGCGGGGACTTCGAATGAGCAAGGACGTGTTTGTGCAAACGCGGGAGGAATTTGATCGTTACAAGGATTTGAGCGCTTCGTTGCAACACCAAATTCTGAAACGGGGCAGGAAGCTCTATGGCTGACAATCTTGCCCGGCTGACGCGGGATTGGCTTACGAAAGCAGCGCACGATCTCCAAGCGGCGCGAATCGTCAGTGCGACATCCGACGGTCCGCTGGACACAGCCATATACCATTGTCAGCAAGCGGCGGAGAAAGCGTTGAAAGGGTGGTTAACTTGGCGCGGTGTCACTGCGGCCAAAACCCACGACCTGGTTCGATTAATTGCAGAAGCAGCCGACAGCACGCCAGAATTTGCGCAGTTCGAGGAAGCAGCCGAAATTCTGACGCCGTATGTTTCCGCCTTTCGTTATCCCGGCCTCACCGATGACGCTCTGCCTTCGCGCAACGAATTCGATGCGGCGCTGAAACATGCCCAAACCATTTATGATTTCGTGGTCAGTCTGCTTCCGGCGGAAGCGCGACCTTGAATGCAGCGAAGGTGGCTATGAGCACCACAACCACATACGAAGAGCGCGTCCTGCGAACACTTCAAGAGTTCGGCATCCCGATTTCTTTCGTGACGGAGCGACGGCAAACCATCCAGGCCGAATGCGAGGATTTGGTTTCCATCGGCCTGGACATGTTGGGGCGCGAGCAGCGGATGGAGCGCCGGGCGGCGGCACGATGGCAGTCCATGGTTGCGTCGGCCGCACAGGAAGGGGTCGTGTTGCTGGCGGTTTCCGCTTTTCGCAGTTTCGATTATCAGCGGGGGATTATTGAGCGCAAACTGGCGAAGGGATTGAAGATCGAAGAGATTCTTCGCGCCAGCGCCATGCCCGGATACAGCGAGCATCACACGGGACGGGCCATTGACATCGGCGCGCCGGGATCTCCCCCGCTCGAAGAGGAATTTGAACAGACGCCGGGGTTTGAGTGGCTGACACGGCGCGGCCGGGATTTTGGGTTTTCCATGACGTATCCGAAAGACAACCCGTTTGGAATCATTTATGAGCCGTGGCATTGGTTTTGCCGCACAGAATCCGCCTGACACCGCTGGAGTGCCTCTCGCTTCTTCAAAAACCGTCTTTTCCGCAAGTGTAACTAAAATAACTATTCAATTATAGAATAGTTTGTGAATATGCTTAGTCAAATGTGGTGTAGAAATATGAAGAGCAAAAATAGCCGCGAAGAAGCGCAAAAGTCGCAAAAATGGATTTCTTTTCCTGCGGCTTTTGCGCTTTTTCGCGGCTATTTCTTTAGCGCCAGTTCTCCTCCACGGCAGTCAAACCAGTCAAACCAGTCAAACCGATGCAGGGAAAGGCTAAAGGCTGAAAGTTAAATTCTAAAGTAATGAAAATCAACAATCTACAACTTAAACCCAGCTCGCCCGCCGTAGCCGTTGCGGCGAAGGTGGGTCATGCTGAGTCATAGTGAATCAAACCAGTTGCGGGGTTTGACTTGCCAGCCATACCCCGTACTTTGTCTGCATGTTTGAGTTGTCCGCACCTTACCAGCCCGCCGGGGATCAGCCGCAAGCCATTGCCAAGCTGACCGAAGGCGTCCTGGCGGGCGCAAAGCACCAAACGTTGATCGGCGTGACCGGCTCGGGTAAAACTTTTACGGTGGCGAATGTCATTCAGGCCGTGCAGAAGCCCACCTTGGTCATCTCACATAACAAAACACTCGCCGCCCAGCTTTACGCGGAGTTTAAAAGTTTTTTCCCGCGCAATGCCGTGGAATATTTCGTCAGTTACTTCGATTATTACCAGCCCGAGGCCTACATCCCGCGCACCGACACGTTCATCGAAAAGGATTCGAGCATCAACGAGGAGATCGAGCGGATGCGGCTTTCCACCATGAGTTCGCTGCTGACGCGGCGCGACGTGGTGGTGGTGGCCAGCGTGTCGTGCATTTACGGTATCGGCAGCAAGGAAAATTACGAAGCGCTGGTGCAGCAGGTGCATGTGGGCATGCAAATTTCCCGTGACCAATTGCTCTGCCGCCTGGTGGATTTGCAATACACGCGCAACGACATCGCTTTCGAGCGGGGACAGTTCCGCGTGCGCGGCGACGTGGTCGAATTGCGCCCGTCCTGGCTGGAAGACGGGTTGCGCATCGAATTTTTCGGGGAAGTCATCGAGCGCATTTCCCGTTTCGAGCCGTTGACCGGGGACCGCACGGAGACGCCGCAATCGGTGGTCATTTTCCCGGCCAAACAATTCGTCACGCCGCAATCGAAGATCAACAACGCCCTGCTGGCCATCCGCGAGGAATTGGGCGAGCGCATCGCCTGGTTCGAGGCGCGCGGGAAATTGCTCGAGGCGCAACGCATCAAGATGCGGACGGAATACGATTTGGAAATGATGGAGGAAATGGGCTTTTGTTCGGGCATAGAAAATTATTCGCGCCACCTCGCGGCGCGGGCGCCGGGATCGCGTCCAGGCACGTTGCTGGATTTTTTTCCGAGCGATTACCTGCTGATCGCGGACGAATCCCATGCCACCATCCCGCAAATCGGCGGGATGCATGCGGGCGACAAGTCGCGCAAAACGGTTTTGGTCGAGCACGGTTTTCGTTTGCCCAGCGCGCTGGACAACCGGCCGCTGCAGTTCGAGGAATTCCAAGCGTTGCAGGGCCAGACCATCTACGTCAGCGCCACGCCCACCGAGCGGGAAATGGAATGGTCGAAGGGCCGGATTGTGGAACAAATTGTCCGCCCGACTGGATTGGTTGACCCAAAAATCACCGTCAAACCGTTGCAGGGGCAGATTGACGATTTGCTCGAGGAAGTCCGCAAGCGCAGCGACGCCAAGGAACGCGTGCTCGTGACCACCCTGACCAAGCGTTCCGCGGAGGAATTGACCGATTACCTGCGCGACTTGGGCGTCAACGTGCGTTACCTGCACAGCGAGATTGACGCGATTGAACGGGTGGAAGTGCTGCGCGCGTTGCGCAAGGGCGATTTTGACGTGTTGGTGGGCATCAACCTGCTGCGCGAAGGGTTGGACTTGCCGGAGGTTTCGCTCGTGGCCATTTTGGACGCGGACAAGGAAGGTTACCTGCGCAGCGCGACCAGCCTCATTCAAACCGCCGGCCGGGCGGCGCGCCACATCAACGGCGAAGTCATCCTTTATGCGAGCGTGATGACGCAAAGCATCCAGAAGTTCCTGGCCGTTTCAGCCTACCGCAGGGAAAGGCAACTGGCTTACAACAAGGAGCACAATATCACGCCGCGAAGTGTCGTCCGGGCGGTCGAGGACAGCCTAGCCGTCTATCAAAGCGCCCGTTCCAAGGCCGCGATGCTCCTGAACGAGACCGGGGGAGATTTCGACGTGACAGAGACGCTGCGCGAGTTGCAGGGACAAATGGTCGAAGCTTCCAACAATTTGGAATTTGAGAAGGCCGCGTTGATGCGCGACCAGATCCGGGAGTTGAAACGCAATTTTTCCGGCGTCCTGCCGGACAGTAAGATCGATTCGCCGCCAGTCAAATACAAGGCGGCCCGGCGTGGGAAAAAACAGCGGGCGTAGCATGAAATTGAGTCCAGACAAGGGGTTGGCCGGCATTTTGGAGCCGGTCTTCGCCATCCGCACGGAAGACGACCTTGGCATAGGCGACACCGACGGTGTAAGGCAAATGATCGATTGGTGCCATAAACACGGCCTGAACATTTTCCAGACGCTGCCCATCAACGAAACCAGCGACGACCACAGCCCTTACAACGCCATCAGTTCGCTGGCCATCGAGCCGGCGACCCTGGACGTTACGCCGCAAGCCATTCCCGACCTGACACGGCAAAAGTTCAACCAAATCGCCAAGCCAAAACTTTTGCGGGAACTGCGCGAGGGACCGGTCAATTATGCGAAGGTTAAGGCGCTAAAACGCGCACTGTTGCAGGCGGCGTTTGAGGTTTTTGTGACTCGGCATCTCGACCCCGGCACAACCCGCGCCGCCCACTTCCACCAATTTCTAAACGACAACGCCGATTGGCTGGTGGACTACGCGATGTTTCGCATTTTGATGGAGGAGAACGGCAGCCAGCCGGTATGGGAACGCTGGCCGCCCGCGCATCAGACGCCGTCCCGCGCGCGTGCCTGGGTCCTTTCCTTGCCTGGAAAGGAGCACGTGGAACTGGAGCGTAAACAAATATTTTTCATGTACGTGCAATGGCTGGCTTTCACCCAATGGCAGGAACTGAAAAGCTATGGCGACAGGAAGCATGTCTTTCTCATGGGAGACATCCCGTTTGGCGTGGGACGATGCAGCGCGGACGTCTGGGCCAACCGTGACCTGTTTGATTTGGATTGGAGCGGAGGCGCGCCGCCCGAGAAATTTTTCAAGGTGGATGCCTTCACCGAAAAATGGGGGCAGAACTGGGGCATTGCCAATTATCGCTGGGACGAAATGCGCCGGCGCAATTTTGACTGGTGGCGCACGCGGGTGGGCAACATCCAAAAGGTCTTTCACCTTTGCCGCGTTGATCATGCGCCGGGTTTCTTTCGTATTTACTCGTTTCCGTGGACGCCGGACCGCAACGCGGAATTTCTGCCTCTCGACGAAACGCAGGTGGCCGCCCGGACCGGCGGCAGGCTGCCCGGTTTCAAGCCGTTTCCCGATGACACACACGAGCACAAGGCCGCCAATCAACACCACGGGGAGGAGATACTTCGTGCCGTGCTTGAAGCCGCGGGCGACACCGTCATCGTGGCCGAAGATCTCGGGGTCGTGCCCGATTATATGCCGGCGGTTCTGCACAAGCTGGGCATTCCGGGATTTCGCATTCCCTCATTTTTTCGGGAGCACGATGGCCGCTACGCCGATCCGGCGCAGTATCCGCGTCTCTCGCTGGCCCAACCGGCCACGCACGATCATCCGCCTTTGGCCGCCGCCTGGGCCGAGCACTGGCGAAACATTGACGCGGACAGGGACGTCGAAAACAATCTGCGCGAATTACGGCGGTGGATGGATTTTGCCGGGATCGACGAAGAAGAGACGCCGCGCGTGTTTACCGGCCGGTTGCACGAGGCTTACCTGCGCGCCGTGCTGCAATCCAATTCATGGCTGGTAGTGGTCATGATCACCGATGTGTTGGGGCAACTCATGCGTTTCAACACCCCCGGCTCCGTCAGCCCGGACAACTGGTCGGCACGCCTGCCTTGGACAGTGAAAGGCTTGGACAAGGACCCGCTCCTGCTTGCGCGGGTAAAAACCTTTTCCCGTCTGGCGCGGGAAGCGCGACGGGGGTTCAATGCCCATTAGGGGACAGAAAGAATGGCAGCCAATCGAGAAGGTAAATCCTGGGCAGTGTGTTCCAGGGTAATCACGGTGAGCGTCTTCCCGTCCCAACGATAGAACAGCGCAAAAACGAGGAAGCCTGGCGCGGCAACGCGAAGAATGTCAGCCAAATCGGAAGATTCAAAACAAGCGGAATGGCCGCGTTGCGGATTTTGCAACAGTCGCAGAACCAATTCCTGCGCTGCTCTCGCGAACTTGACGGCAACTTGCGAACGGCCATCATGAATCCCAATACGGTCGCGATAATGGCGCACTCGCCGATAAAAAGCCGGATGAACAAGCAGTTTAACGGCCATCAGCAATGGCTTTCATGCTTTTTTCAAATTGCGCCGGTGTCACCGGCTCGGCCGGTTCGGCAAGGGCTTCGCGAATCCGTTCCTCCAGCCATAGTGGAGCCGGTTGAAATCGGGCCGCTAATTGTGGCAGGCCGATTCGAAGAGCCTGCCGGACGACGTCGGCCTTGCATAAGTCGGAAATCTTGATGTTTTCGTTGATTTGCGTATGAAGCTCATCGCTGATGTCCATTTTGGGCAACGTTTTCATGCACGTCAATTTAACGTCTTTTCGCCATTTATCAAGCCTGATTTTGCGCCACGGGCGAGATCTCTAGGTCAAGGCGAGTTCTTTTTTAACATGGTCCAGAATCAGCGCGCTGGTCTGCTCCGGCGTCAAATTCGAATTATTAATGACAATCGCGTCCTGGGCGATCTTCAACGGCGCCGCCGTCCGCCGGGTGTCGTGTTGATCGCGGGCCTCGATGTCTTCCCGGCTGCCTTGCGCCGCCCGGCGTCTGGCGCGCTCGGTCAAGCTGGCATCGAGATAGAACTTCAGTTGCGCTTCGGGGAAAATGTGCGCCCCGATGTCGCGCCCTTCCATGACCAGGCTGCCGAATTGCAGGCAACTGCGCTGCGTCGCTTTCATCCACTCGCGGACTTTTGCGGACTTGGCCACCAGTGGGGTGGCTTCGCTGACTTCAGCGGTGCGTATTTCCTGTACGGGATAATAGCCGTCAACCAGCAGGCGAATGGTGTTGTCAACACAATCGAGGGTGGCGTTCCACTGGCTGCACATCGCCGCGACGGCCTTGCCATCATTTACGTCCACGCCTTTTTTCAGGCAATACCAGGCCAGCGTCCGAAACATCGCGCCGGTGTCGACGTGGATGAAACCCAGGGCGCGCGCCACATTTTTGGCGTTGGTGGTTTTACCGCTGGCGCTGGCGCCGTCAATGGCGATGACAATATTATCGTTCATATTTCAAAAGAGCCGCTAACCGGCAAACAATTGTTTTTCGGGCAGGACACGTCCTGTCGCCGCGTCCAGAATCGCCGCGCCCAAACCGGCCGGGGGCGGGGCAGCCAGCTTTTGGAAGAAGTTTGGGAACGTTTTCCTCACGCATGCAGGATTCTTAAGTTTAATCCCGGGAATTTTCAAGCCAAAGATGGCAAAACACATGGCCATGCGATGGTCGTTGTAGGTTTCAATTTCCGCCCCGTGCATTTTTCCCGGCGCGGGAAATACGGTCAAGGTCTGGCCCTGCTCGACGACGGTGACACCGCACCGGGTCAACTCCGTCCGCAAAGCCGCCACCCGTTCGCATTCCTGCACGCGCAATCGCTGCAAATCCGTGAATTTTTTCGAGCCATCGGCGAAAGGCGCGAGAACCACCGCCGTCATGATACTGTCGCCAAGGTGGCTGCGGCGGGAAATCTCGCCCGGCAACGGCAAATATTTCGGAAACGCCGCGTCAATCTGCCAGTCGGACGCCGGGAAGGCCCTGATTTCAATCCGGCTGCGCAACAGCCAATTGGCCGCAGAAAAATAACTGGCGCTGGAAGCGTCGGCCTCGATTTGAAACTCGCCGCCATTCCGCGGAAAGGCCTCGATCAGCCGGCGGGTCATGGTCACGTAAGCGGTTTCTTCCGCGTCGTCTCCCGCGAGATTCAGATTCACTTTCCATTGGCCGGGCGCGGCGCAGAGGAGCAGGGCGGAGGCGAACTGCGAGCTTTCCTCGATCGACACACCGCAAACGGCCTTGCGCGGGCCCGCGCCAAAAATCTCCGCCGGCAATTGGTCATTGGCCGACTCAATGCGATAGCCCAGTTCGCGCAAGGCATGAAACAGGGCGGCTTGCGGCCGCTGGTGCATGCGGTCCGTGCCGTGCAAACGATAAACGCCGTGACCCAGGCAAACCAGCGCCGCCAAAAACCGGGCGGCTGTGCCGGCGTTGCCGACAAACAACTCCAACGGCTTGCCCGGCGCGCCGCCTTTGGGAATTTTTCCACCCAGGCCGCGCACCTGGATGGTTCGATTGCAAATTTCCCGGTCGTCCGGCTCGATGGCAATGGTAAAGCCCAGGCCTTGCAAGGCCGCGACCATGATCTGCGTGTCTTCGCTCCAGAGCGCGCCGCGCAAGGTGGTTTCACCGTCGGCGAGGGCGGCGAGGATCAGGGCGCGATTGGTGATGCTCTTGGATCCCGGCACCGTGATGGCGGCGGAAACCATGGCAGGCAAAGGCGTTATTTCGATCAAGTCGGGCAGCATCAGAAATTATTCCGGGGAAGTTGCCGGCCCATGGGCGCCCCAGTGATCGCGGCGTTGTTTGGCCTTGGCGAAAAACTCCTCGACGGCCTGGACATCCCCGCGTTCGAGGGCCAGTTGAAATTCCTGCAAATCTTCAATAAAAACGCCGAGAACGCGGGCCAGGTTTTTGCGGTTGGCCAGCGCAATATCGCGCCACATCTCGGCGGAGCCGGCCGCGATGCGGGTCGTGTCCCTGAACCCGTTGGCGCAGACCAGCGCCTGTTCCTTCGGATGCGCGGGGCTGAGCACATAATTGGCCAGTTCCGCCGCCACCACATGCGGCAAATGGCTCGAACGGCTGACCAAATCGTCGTGCAACTCAGGCGTCATCCGAATGGGGCATCCGCCCACGGCCTTCCAGAAATCTTGCACCGCAACAACAGCCGCCGCCGAAGCATAGGCTCCCGGAGTCACCAGGCAGACGGCGTTGTGAAACAAATCAGCGCGGGCTGCAGCCAGGCCGGTTTTCTCCGATCCAGCCATGGGATGACTGCCGACAAAATGGGCTTGGGCGGCGTGGACGATGGGTTCGAGTTCCTGCACGACGCTGCCTTTGACGCTGCCCACATCGGTCACGATGGCGCCGGGCTTGAGATAAGGCCGCATTTGTTCGGTCAATGCGCGCATTTGGGACAAGGGTGTGCATAAAACAACCAGGTCAGCTTCGTGCACCGCCTCCTTCAAATCTTGCGTGATGACATCGGCCATGGCCAGTTTGGTGGCTTCGGTGACGCTGGCCGAGCGCCGGACAAAGGCATGGATCTCGAGCGCCAACCGGCCCTGCTTGACAGCCAAAGCCAGCGAACCGCCCATCAAACCCATGCCAATCAAACTAATTTTGTTCCAACGCATCTTGATTGATGGAAATGGTAGCAGTTCAAATGCCGCACGTCGAAAAAAATCGCAGAACTGAAGCAGGAACCTTCTTCCTTTACCCTTTCCCGGTTTTGCGCGACAAAGGGGGTGTGCAAGCACGATTTCTTCTCGGTCCCGCTGGCACGGGAAAAACGTTCCTGTGCCTGAAAGAAATTCGTCAGGCCCTCCTTGCCGATCCTCAGGGGCCGCCGCTGATTTTGCTCGCGCCCAAACAGGCGACCTTCCAGTTGGAACGCCAGCTCCTCGCCGATCCGGCGCTGCCCGGTTATACGCGCCTGCATATTTTTTCCTTTGAACGCCTGGCCGAATTTATTCTCGATCGTTTGCATCAGCCGCCGCCGCCGTTGCTTTCGGAAGAGGGCCGGGTCATGGTCTTGCACGCCCTCCTCACCCAACGGCGCAAAGACCTGCAAATTTTCCATGCCAGCGCGGGCCTGGCCGGTTTCGCGCGCCAGCTCAGCCTGGAATTGCGCGAGTTGCAGCACCACCAGCTTTCCCCCGCCGCGCTGATTGATCTGGCATCGCGCTCCGGTCTGACCGGCCCGTTGCGGCGCAAGTTGCGCGATCTCTCCTTGCTGCTGGGCGATTATCTTGGGTGGTTGCGCAAAAATAATTTGCAGGACGCCGATTGCCTTTTGGACCTGGCCGCGCAGGCATTGCAAAAAGCGGAGACAAAAGACGTCTTCATCTCCGCCCTGTGGCTCGACGGCTTTGCTGAAATGACGCCGCAGGAATTGGCACTGCTCGCCACCCTGGCCCCGTTGTGCGAAAAAATGACGCTGGCCTTTTGCCTGGATCGAGAACGGACGGAGGCGGAAACTTCCTGGTTGTCCGTTTGGTCGGGCATTGGCCGGACCTGGCGTCAATGTTGGGCCAGATTTTCCGCGCTGCCCGGGGCGCAACTGAGCGCGGACATTTTGCCGCGCAACAATCCCTCGGGCCGCTTCGCTGCCAGCCCGGCTTTGCGGCATCTCGAAGAAAATTGGACCGATCCGAAGGAATTTTCCGGCGAGGTCAGTCAATCATTGCGCGTCGCCGCTTGCGACACAGCCGCGGCGGAGGCTGTTTTGGCCGCGCGCGAAATCCTGGCGTTTGTCCGCGCCGGCGGGCGGTTTCGCGAGGCCGCCGTTTTGGTGCGCAGCATGGAAGGTTATCACGATGAGTTGCGGCGCGTCTTTGCCCGCTACCAGATTCCGTTCTTTCTCGATCGCCGGCAACCGGTCGCGCACCATCCGCTGGCCGAATTGACGCGCAGTTCATTGCGCGCGGCGGCCCGCGGCTGGCCGCACGACGATTGGTTCGGCGCGCTCAAATCCGGCCTGGTTTCCGCCGATGACGCCGCCATCGATCAATTGGAAAATACGGCGCTGGAACGCGGTTGGAAAGGGGAGGCGTGGTTCGCGCCTTTTCGCATGGACGGGGAAAAATTCCGATGGGCCGAGCGCCTGCGCGCGTCGTGGATCGCGCCTTTTGCCAAATTCAAGCGCGCCGTGTCGTCCGGCAATTTGCCCGCCAACGGCAAGCAAATCGCCTTGGCCTTGCGCGAACTCTGGCGTGATTTGGACGTGGAAAAAAAACTGGCCGACTGGAGCGACGCGCCGGTGCATGCCACGGTCTGGCAACAAATGAACGCCTGGCTGGACGATTTGGAGCTGGCCTTCGCCGGGGAATCCCTGCCGTTGCCCGACTGGCTGCCCATCCTCGAAGCCGGCCTGGGCGGATTGTCCGTCGGCGTCATTCCACCGGTCATGGACCAGGTCTTGATCGGCGCGGTGGACCGCTCGCGCAATCCGGATTTGAAACTCGCCCTCCTCCTGGGTGTCAACGAGAAAATTTTCCCGGCCGCACCCGCCTCCGGCAATTTGCTGGGCGAAACCGACCGCGAGGAACTCCGGACCTGCGGGGCGTCCCTTGGTCATGACACGCGCGAATTTTTGAGCCGCGAACAATTTTTCGGTTACATCGCCTGCACCCGTTCCAGCCGGCGCCTGGTCGTTTCCTGCGCCCGGCGCGATGCCGACGATCAGCCGCTCAACCCGTCCTGGTTCATTTCCCGCCTCAAAAATCTTTTTGCCAATTTAGCCGTAGAGGATTTTTCCCCGCCAGACTGGACGCAGGCGGAGCATCTGTGCGAGTTGATCGGGAAGCAATTGGCGGACCAGAAGACCGGGCCGCCCGCCCGGGAACACCTTGCCCCGGAACTGGCCGCGCAACTCTACGGCCCGGCCTTGCGCACATCGGTCAGCCGGCTGGAACAATTCGCGGCCTGTTCGTTCAAGTTCTTCGTCCATTCCGGCTTGCGCGCCGAGGAGCGGCAGTTTTTCGAATTGGACGTGAAAGAGCGGGGCAGCTTCCAACACGAAGCGCTGGCCCGTTTCCATCAACAGTTGCAGGCCGAGAACAAACGCTGGCGCGACATCACGCCCGACGACGCGCGGCGGCGCATGGGCGCGATTGTGGCCGAAATGGCCCCGCATTTCCGGGACGGCTTGATGGATTCCACCGCCCAGTCGCGCTTCTCCGCCCGCGTCCTGGCCGGGTCGCTGCAGGATTTTGTCGCCGCCATGGTGCAATGGATGAGTCAATACCAATTCGATCCGCAGGAAGTGGAACTGGCTTTCGGCACGCCCGACGCGCGTTTGCCTGCCTGGGAGATGGATTTGGACGGAACGCGCCGCTTGCTTTTTCGCGGCGTCATCGACCGGGTTGATTTGTGTCGTCCCGGCGGCGGGGACGAGGCGCTGGCCGTCGTTGTCGATTATAAATCCGGCGCGCGCAAGCTGGACAGGGTGATGATGGCCCACGGCCTGCAATTGCAATTGGCGGCCTATCTGGGCGTGCTGCGCCATCTGGCCGATCCGAAGACGATTTTTGGCGCGGCCCGGTTGATTCCGGCCGGTGTTTTTTACGTCAATTTGCGCGGCCAATTTGAGCGCGGCAAAACCCGCGCCGACGTCCTGCGCGAACGTGAGGCGGTGCGGCAGGCGCGCTACCAGCACTCGGGGCGGTTTGATTTCGCGGCGTTGCGCTATCTGGACAGCCGCGGCCAGCCTCAAGGCTCGCAATTCAAATTCCGGCTGAAGAAGGACGGCGAACCGGCCGCGACCAACACGGATTTGATGCAGTCTGCGCCCTTCGCGCAACTGCTGGATGACGTGGAGGCGCAACTGGTGCGCATGGGCCGCGAGATATACAGCGGCGAGATCGAACTGAACCCATTCCAAAAAGGCAAGGAACGCGCCTGCGACAAATGCGATTACCAGGGGATATGCCGGTTTGATCCGTGGACCCATTCCTTCCGTCTGTTGGGCGAAGAAAAGGCTAAAGGCTGAAGGCTAAACGCTAAAGGAAGAGTGGAAAGGCGGCGGGTGCATAACTTTAGCCTTTAGCATTCAGCCTTTGGCCTTTCCCAAAAAATGGTGCCCCCGCCCGGAATTGAACCGGGATGGACGGTTTAGGAAACCGCTCCTCTATCCATTTGAGGTACAGGGGCACTCAGGCCGCTGCCAGATTAACATTTTTAGTATAACTGACAAGCTGTGGGTTGCATAGATCGAGGCGGATTTTAAAACGGTAGAGTGAGACTCTGTCGAACCGTAAATAGCCAAAAGGAGTCACGGTTCGACAGAGTCTCACCCTACCGTTTGAAATGGGAAGATTTTAAGCGAATAGGAACGGCGTTTGACTTAGGGAGCATCATGTGAACTCTCTAAACTTGTAAATCGAATCTGCGCGCAAACGGTACACGAAACGATCAAAGCAAGAACTGCACAAATCAAGCCAACCAAAGGTGAAATCGGTGTAGATATCGCAACAGCGGCAAAAACTGAAACAAAAATGACGGGCAAGGCAACAGACAACTTTCGTCGTCGCAAGCAAAAGAAGAGCAGTGGTGACGCAATCAATCCGCACCAAAAAGCTACGAATAAAGCAATATTACGAACAAAAGGGTCGGCAAGCGCCTTAGAAATGCCTTGGTGATACGCCAGGTCTGTGGGCGGAAGGGAAAGCTGAATGACAACGACGTAGATAAGCGCAGTGGCAAATGCGCCCAACATGCTCACCAGCAAGAAAAGCCAGTAGCTAACTGCTTTTATCACGGCCATCTTGTCATCTCCTCCTTTCAATCATTGCGGCGTCACCAAAATCATCCAAGGCACGCCGAAACGATCGGCCACCATGCCGAAGCGCGAGGAGAAGAAGGTCTTGGCCAAGGGCATTTGCACCTGCCCGCCTTCGGCGAGGGCTTTGAAATATTGCTCGGCTTCGGCCTCGGTGGCCACGGTGAGCGACAGTGTAAAGCCTTGAAAAACCGGTTTGCCCGTGCAACGTCCGTCGGAGGCCATGACGATTGTTTGGCCGACGCGGAATTGCGCGTGCATCACTTTGTTTTCGCAACCTGGCGGGACACAACCCGGCGGGGGCGGTTCGGGGCTGTTGTTGAAACGCAGGAGCCGGATCACCTCTGCGCCGAGGGCGCGTTTATAAAATTCGATGGCCTCTTCACAACGGCCTTCGAAACACACATGGGTTTGCACGATGCGATTGTCATTTGTTGTGCTCATAATTTGCCGTCAGCATTCCACATTTTGCCGCCCAGGACAACGATAACTGTGCTGGCGGCGGGTACCTCGCAATTGTGGGGAGCGCTTTGAAATAAAGCTAAACAGGCGCTTCCCATTGACCTCTCGTTTTAACGAGGGGTCGGGTGATGCGAACGGGTTTTCCAACCGTTTCAACGGTTTCTAGACTTGACAAAAGAAGGCGGAAAACTGTAGAAACAGTTGAGAAATCGTTGTTCAGGCTGTTAGTCCCCTCGTTAAAACGAGGGGTCAATGAAATGGGGTTCGCCTCTTTTACTAACTGAGATGCGCTCCTTGGCGACGTTCGCAGATTAACACCACTTGCGGCAGGGGCGCGAATTGATAATACTTCGGCCAACATCGTTTGGCTCAATGAACGTCCATCACCTCGAATTGTTTTATTACGTCGCCCGGCACGGTGGCATCATGGCGGCGGTGCGGAACATCCCCTACGGCATCCAGCAGCCGGCGGTGAGCGCGCAGGTGGCGCAACTGGAGGAATTTTTGGGCGTGACGCTTTTTCAACGCCGGCCCTTCGCGTTGACGCCGCCCGGCGAAAAACTTTACCAGTTCATCCGCCCGTTTTTTTCCAACCTCGACCAAATCGCGGTCGAATTTCAAGGCGGCCAGGCGCGGCATTTCCGGATCGGGGCCTCGACCATTGTGCTGCGCGACCATCTGCCGCGGTTGCTGCAAAGTGTGCGCAAAAAATTTCCCGGCCTGAAGGTTTCGCTGCGCGACGGCTATCAGGCGCAACTGGAAACGTTGCTGCAACAGGACGAGGTGGATTTGGTCATCACCTTGATTGAGCGAAAGGCGCCCGCCGGATTTCATTCTTTGGTATTGATGGAATTGCCGCTGGTTTTGCTGGTGGAAAAAAACAACCGCATAAAGTCGGCGGAGGAATTGTGGCGGCGCGACAAGATTGACGAGGCGCTTATCTGCCGCCAGAGGGCGAAACGCTTTGCAAAGGTTTCCAGGCGCAACTGAATAAACTTGGGGTGGAGTGGTTTCCAACCATCGAGGCCAGTTCGACGGACATGATTGAAAATTATGTGGCGGGCGGACTGGGAGTCGGCTTGTCCGTGGCAGTGCCCAAGAATGCACAGTCGCCGAAAGTGCGCGCGCTGCCGCTGCCGGAATTTTCGCCGGTGCTGATCGGGGCATTGTGGCGCCGCAAGATGTCGCCCTTGCTGGCGGCGTTTCTGGATGAAGCCAAAGCGCGGGCGCGGGAGTTAATGTGAGGCTGCCGGAAATGCAATTTTACAGAAGAAAACAAAGATAACAAAGGGACTGAGCGGGAGACGGAGTTAAAATAGTCATTTCCCCATGTCCGGGTTGGGCCAAATCTCGGAATAGCAAGTCCCGGCTTTGTTTTCTTCGTTTCCTTCTGTTCATCAATGAATGGGTCTGGCTTAGAGGCCGAGCGTCAACTGCGCTTCTTGCGGACGGCGGAATGACGCGGCGGATAGCCGGGGCCAGTTTCCCGCGATGCCTGCTTTGCGGCAGGCCACGTCGAAACTTTGCCCGATTTGATCGGCGAAAATGCCCGCGCCGCTCATGCGCGAACCGAAGTTGGCGTCGTTCAATTTGCCGTCTCGCAACGCGCGAATGCGATTGATCACCTTCTCTTTTTTTCCCGGCGCATGATTGGCCAGCCATTGCTCGAACAAATCCTTCACCGCGTAAGGCAGGCGCACCACGGTATAGCCGGCGAATTGCGCCCCGGCATCGGTCGCGGCCTGAATGATGCGTAGCATTTCGTGATCGGTCAGGCCGGGAATGACCGGCGCAACGTTCACCCCCACTGGCACGCCCGCTTTGGCCAGCGCGGCGATGGCCGCCAGCCGTTGTTTCGGCATGGAGGTGCGCGGTTCCATGGTCCGCGCCAAATCCGCCTCCAGCGTCGTCACGGAAATGGTCACCGACACTGCTTGATGCCGCGCCAATTCCTGCAACAGATCGCTGTCGCGCGTCACCAGAAAATTTTTGGTGATGATGCCCACCGGTTGGCGGCATTCCGTCAGGACTTCGAGGCAGCCGCGCGTCAACTTCAAGCGCCGTTCGACCGGCTGATAACAATCGGTCACGCCGCTCATGACGATGACGCGCGGTTTCCATTTGGGCGAGGAAAGGGCCTGACGCAACAGCGCGGGCGCCTGTTCCTTGATCAGAATTTTGCTTTCGAAGTCCAGTCCGGCGGACAAGCCCAGATATTCATGCGTCGGCCGGGCGTAACAATAAATGCAGCCATGCTCGCAGCCGCGGTAGGGATTGATGCTGGTGTCGAAGCCCACGTCCGGGCTGTCGTTGCGGCTCAGGATGGAAACCGTTTTGTCCCGCAGAAATTGGGTGCCCGGCGCGGATTGGGCTTCCACCTCCGCGTCCGGGTCCGCCTCGAAATGCAGTTTTTCAAACCGATTGGCCGGGTTCGACCCCGCGCCGCGCCCATGGAATTGAACTGCCGCTGTCATCCATGAAACAGAACTAGCCGGCGCGCCTCATGTCAAATTCTTAATGCAATGGAAAAGCGAATGGTCCAACGAAATGCGAATTGCTAACGCTTGATTTCCAGTGAACCAGACGAATTCATGCTGAAAAATTTAAACTGCCCACATTGAAATAAGGAATGTGGGCAGTTTACAATTATTTCATGAATTGTCGAGAAAAATCCAAGTGTGGCATTGGGGGAGAATCCGACCGTGGCAAAAAAGGCGTGGTGTTGGTGCTCTTGCCCAGCCGCTCTTAGCGGTCATCGCTTGATTCTCTGCAAACCAGAAGAATTCACACAATAAAATTAAACTACCCGCATTGAGATACGGAATGCGGGTAGTTTACGTTTGATCTTCTAAAATGTCGAGAGAAATCTCGCTGTGGCAAAAACTGTGGAATATGCGTGGCAGATCCCGGCAGGTTTCCCCGGCTAAGCTTTCTTGCCGAAAAAGGCCTGGTGCACCAGGCGCATGGCTTGTTCGCCCTTGGCCAGATCGACCAGGACCGAGACTTTGATTTCGCTGGTCGAAATCAGGTCAATGTTGACGCCGGCGTCGGCCAGCGTTTCAAACATCTTCGCCGCCACCCCGGGATGACTGCGCATGCCCACGCCCACGATGGATAGTTTGCCGATCTTTTCGTCGGCGATAACTTCGCGAAAACCGATCTTGTCCTTCAAACCGTCAATAACTTTTTTCGCCTTGAGCAAATCCGGCTTGTCCACGGTGAAGGAAAGGTCGGTGGCGGGGGAGGCGGCGTTGTGGCTGATGTTTTGCACGATCATGTCCACGTTGACATTAGCTTCGGCGATGGCCTTGAAAATGTGGGCGGCCACGCCTGGCCGGTCCGGCACCGCCACCAGCGTGATTTTGGCCTGGTTCTTGTCGAGCGTGACGCCGCGAATGACGACGTCTTCCATACTGGGGGTTTCTTCTTTCACAATTGTTCCTGGGTTGTCGTTGAGGCTGGAGCGGACTTCAAAAATAACGCCGAACTTTTTGGCGAATTCCACCGAACGCGACTGCATGACTTTGGCGCCCAGGCCGGCCAGTTCCAACATTTCGTCGTAGGAAATTTCCGCCAGCTTCCGCGCGTCCGGCACAATGCGCGGGTCGGCCGTGTAAACACCGTCAACGTCCGTGTAAATCTGGCAAAGATCGGCCTTGAGCGCGGCGGCCAGCGCGATCGCCGTCAGATCCGAGCCGCCCCGGCCCAATGTCGTTATTTGCCCTTCCATCGTTTGGCCCTGAAACCCTGCGACGATGACGACCTGGCCCTGGTCGAGCACGGCGTGGACTTGTTTGGGCGTGATGTTTTTGATCTTGGCCTTGGTATGGACGCCGTCGGTGACAATGCCGGCCTGCGCGCCGGTCATGGAGATGGCGGGCACATTCATGGCGTGCAGGGCAATGGCGGCCAAAGCGATGGTGGTCTGTTCGCCGGTGGCCAGGAGCATGTCCAATTCCCGTTCGCTGGGCAGAGGCATCAGTTCCTTGGCCATTAGTATGAGATTGTCCGTCACCCCGCTCATGGCGGAGACGACGACGACAATTTGATCGCCCAGCTCATGATGCCGGGCCACCCGCTGGGCGACATTTTTGATGCGCGCGGGAGTCGCCACCGATGTGCCGCCAAATTTTTGAACAATGAGAGCCATTAATTCCGGAAAGAATAGCGACTGGGCGGGCTGATGGCAATGACGCGCCGCCGGTCAATAAATCCGGATCATGGCGATGGCATCCTCGACCGTTTGGACGGGCTTGGCGGATTTGGCCGGGACATTGGCTGGCACGAGCAGCGCATCCACTCCCTTTACACTTTGCAGCAGTTGCAAGGCATACTTGGACTTGACAGCATAATTGACGTTTTGCGGCATGGCGCCCGATTCGCGCAAGGCCGCCAAGTCATTCAGGCGCGCCACGACAATTCCGACCACCTCGCCATTGGCGTCGCAGAGCGGGCCGCCGGAATTTCCCGGTTGCACGGGCACGCTGATTTGGTACTCGGACGGATCATCCTGCATGCCGGCGAGGCTGCTGATTTTGCCATCGGTGTATTTGGGCGCCACGCCCTGCATCTCGATGTTGGGAAAGCCAATGGTAAACACCGCATCGCCCAGATCGGCTGAATCCTTGCGGGAAATGGCCAGGGGCGTGAAGTCCGCGCCGTCAACCTTGAGCAGGGCCAGGTCATTCACCGGGTCCACTTCGACCACCTTCGCCTCGAAGAGCTTATTCTTATATTTGACTTCCACCCTCCTCGCCTCCTTGACCACGTGAAAATTCGTCACAAGGTAGCCGTCCTTGGTGATAAAAAATCCCGAACCGATGGCGCGCAATCCCACGTCGTCCGGCCCGGGCCGGGCCGGGTGTGCCGGGCGTTCCCCGCCCTTGGGCCGCGCCGCATACGGCAAGCTGGCCGAGGGCTGGCCGCCTTTGACTATGGCGTCCGGGATTTCATATCTCTGGCAGACGCGGCCGGCGTCATAGGCATGAATGGTGTGTTCGAAACTGTATTTATTGACGTAGGTGAAATCTCCGGCCGATTTCGCCATGAACTTCGCCTTGTCATTGTCAACAAAGTTGCGGGGTAAATTGCGCACAAAAATCATGGTCGTGCTGGGTTGATAAGGCGTCGGGTCCACCAGCGCGCCGCCTTCGATCACTTGCAAAACCCTGGCCTCGGAGAACAGCCTCCAGCCGGGCTGGGGTTTGCGCATATCATAAACAACGCCGTCCACCTCCCGGAACTGGCCGTCGCGAACCGATTTGGCGAACTTCTCTTCCGCCTGTTTTTCCGCGTCCGCCTTGGACGCGGCCAGATCCGCCGGCGTGATGCCCCAGGAGGCCAGAAATTTCGGCGGCAGTTTGTCCGCCGCCACCGTCAGCCCGCCGCTGTCATCCATGATGGCGATGCGCGTGCCACCAGCGATATGGACATCCTGAATGTGGACGTAAGACGTGCCGTCAATCGTGACCGACGACAATCTTTCGGCGGCCCAGGCCGGCAAGGCCAGAAGAGCAATGAATATTCCCCCCAGAAACTTCATAGACAAACTATTCCATAAAAGGCGTTTGCTTTCAAGCGTCGTTGGTTTAAAAGCTTGATTTGGAGTGCGCAATCTGGGACTCGTCACTCCCAGTGAAACAGCGGCAAAACTTGTATGCTGGATGACTTTCGACCGGTCTGTTTGAAATTTCTCCTCGCCATCCTGCTGGTGGCGCCGGCGGAGGGCGTCGGGGCTGATGGCGCGGGCAAGCCGGCCCATATCGCGTCCGCCGCCCTGGCCAAAACCCTGGCTGATGCGCTGCCGCCTGAAAAATGGCGGCAAGTGGAAGATTCCGTGGATCGTGCCCTGGCTTGGATTGCTTCCCGGCAGAATGCAGACGGGTCGTTTCCCACTTCGCCCATCGGACAACCGGCGGTGACCAGCTTTTGCATCCTCGCTTTTCTATCGAGGGGCCACCAACCGGGTCTTGGACCTTATGGAGGGCAACTCAATCGCGCCATTGATTTTGTTCTGGAGTGTCAAATGCCCGACGGCCTGTTTTCTTATAAGATACCGGAAGAGCAACACGTTAACCAACAGGCCTCCCATACGGCGACTTATAACCATGCCATTGCCGGGTTGATGCTCGGGGAGGTTTATGGGCACGTGACTGGCGAGAGAGCCAGAAAGGTGAGAAAGGCGATTAACAAGGCGTTGCAGTACACGCGCGACCTGCAAGCCCGCCCCAAAGATATTCCTTTTGACAAAGGCGGCTGGCGCTACATCCGGCACTTCGATGCCACCGACTCGGATTTGTCGGTCACCACCTGGCATCTCATGTTTTTGCGTTCGGCGCGGAACGCGGAGTTTAACGTGCCGCAAGCCTGGGTGGATGAAGCCATGGATTTTGTCCATCGCTGCTGGGATCCGCAACAAGGTGGGTTCACTTATGGGCGCACCCCCGAGGGCGGTTATCGGAACATGAGCCGTGGATTGGTGGGCGCCGGAATTTTATCGTTGTCCCTGGGGGGACAACATCAAACGCCGGAGGCACGGGCCGCCGGTGACTGGTTGCTGGCGCACCCCTATACAAAGTTTGGCGGAGTCGTCGGGGATGGAGATCGCTTTTTCTACAGCTCTTATTACTGCAGTCAGGCGGCCATGCAATTGGGCGGCCGTTATTGGGAAGGAATATATCCGCCCCTGGTGGAAGCGATGTTGAGCGCCCAATCACCCGATGGTTCCTGGCCGGATGAACCCACTGGTTTGGACCGCGCGTTCGGCAATGCCTACACCACCGCGATGGCCGTGCTCGCGCTCACGCCTCCCTATCAGCTTCTGCCGGTTTATCAAAGATGAACGAACCGAGATAGGTCTTGGTCGAAGGCCAGTTTATGGCCATACTCAGTTCTGCATGGCAAATCGGCTGGATTCGAAATTGGCGGTGTGCAGTTGGTCGTTGCGTCCGGCTGATCCGCGTGACTTGATGGTGCAATTGCAGGACATCGGCATCCGGCGCGTCCAGATCGCGCTCGATCCGTTGCGGGAGTTGCCAGCGGTGTGGGGCGTGTTGCCGGATTTGTGCGCCCGGCACGGGGTCGAACTGGTCTCGGGCATGTTCGGCACGGTGGGCGAGGATTATTCAACGCTCGAATCCATCCAGCGCACCGGTGGGATCGTGCCGGATGCGACGTGGCCGGAGAATTGGCGGAATATCCAGGCGGCGGCGGAAATTGCGCAGAAGCTCAAGTTGCGGCTTGTCACTTTCCATGCCGGATTTCTTCCGCACGACTCCAGTGATCCCCGGTTCCAGACGCTTTTGCAACGCATTGCCTTGATTGCCGATATGTTTGCCGACCGGGGCATGGAGTTGGGCTTTGAAACGGGCCAGGAAACGGCGGAGACACTCGGCGCCTTTTTGCAAAAATTAGGCAAACCCCACGTGGGCGTAAACTTTGATCCGGCGAACATGATTCTTTATGACAAGGGCGATCCCATCGCCGCCTTGCAGGCGCTCGGCCCGTGGCTCAAGCAGTGTCACATTAAGGATGCGGTCAAGACCAAGTCGCCCGGCACTTGGGGCGCGGAAGTCCCGGTCGGCGCGGGCGAGGTGGATTGGCCGGCGTTTGTACGGATGCTGGACAAACTTCGTTTTCAGGGGAACCTCGCCATCGAACGCGAAGCCGGCGAACAGCGCGTGGCCGACATCCGCACGGCGCGCGAGTATCTTGACAAAATCGTTGCTTGAATCCAATTCCATGGCCATGAAAACAGTCAACGTGGGCGTCGCCGGCATCGGCTTCATGGGCGCGACCCATATTAAATCCTATTTGAAAATCCCCGGCGCGCGCCTCGGGGCGATTTGTGACGCGGGACGGCTGCCGCCCAACGGCGACCTTTCCGGCATCGCCGGAAACATCGGTGACGGCAAACCGCTGCAGCTCGACATGACCCAGGTGAAGGGGTATTCCAAATTTGAAGATTTGCTGGCAGACCCGGCCATTGATCTGGTGGACCTCTGTGTGCCGACGCCGCAGCATCATCCGCTCTGCCTGGCGGCGTTGCAGGCGGGCAAGCATGTCGTGTGTGAGAAGCCGCTGGCGCGCACCCCGGCGCAATGCCGCGAAATCGTGGCGGCGGCAGCGCAAGCCAAAGGTTTTTTCATGCCGGCCATGGTCATGCGCTTCTGGCCGGAGTGGGCCTGGCTGAAAAACACAATTGACAAGCAGGTTTATGGCAAAACCCTGGCGGCGCGGTTCCGCCGGGTGGGTTCCGCCCCGGGCTGGAGCAAGGCCAGTTATTTCAAAGGCGACGATTCCGGCGGCGCGCTGCTGGACCTGCATATTCACGACACCGATTTTGTGCAATTCTGCTTCGGCCGGCCGCGCGGTGTTTTTTCGGTCGGGACGACCCGCTTCAGCGGCGCGGCGGACCATGTGGTCACTTCCTACCAGGTGGAGGGCGGCATTCCCATCACCGCCGAAGGAAGCTGGCTGATGACGGAGGGTTATGGTTTCAAGATGGAGTACACGGTCAATTTTGAAAAGGCCACGGCGGATTTTGACAGCAGTCGCGGCGCGGAGGCGCTCAAATTTTTCGAAGACGGCCAAAAACCGCGTGTGATTGCGTGCGCCAACGAGGACGGTTACGTGGTGGAACTGCGCCACATGATCGAGTCCATCCAGCAAGGAACGCCACCCACCATTGTGACGGCGGCGGACGGCCTCAGCGCCGTGGAGATTTGCGAAGCGGAAGCGAAGTCCATCAAGACGGGCAAGGTTGTGAGTCTATGAACAGGAGATGAGAAGTAAGCAAGGTATGGATCTTATCCAATTTCGTGTCCATCAGGCGCTTGACCTGCAATCAGAAAAGTTCTGACCAACTCGCCCTCACCACAGACTGTAAAACCAGGAAATCTTTTAAACCACCTGCCTGCGGGAACCTCGGGCTCGGTGTCCAGCCAACGCGCCAGCAAGATGAGTTGGTCGTGGGAAATGCTCCGTTGGCGCATTCGCGTCAGGAGATGGACAAGCAGCCGTTCGGGGAGTTTCTCGCGGCGGATTTTAGGCATCGGCTGGCCCGCCGTAGAATCCACGCACAATCTCTGCCTGTAAACGATCGGCTTCAGCAGGGTCTTTCGCCTCGGCCATTTTCTCTGCCAGTTCGCCTAACTCGTCAGGCGTGAGAGGGCGGACTTCCCCGGATTTTTGGATAAAATCGATGACACGCTTCTGTTCTGCGCGCGGCAGGCGTTTAATCTCATCAATTATTTCCACTGCTGTCATGTTACAAGTGTACGCGATGGTGCGTTCCAATGCAAGCCGGGGGGAGATGATTTGAGGGCTGAAGTGTCACCCATCGTTTTGTCCAATCCTTCTAAATGAACTGTTTAAATGCCCGTTCAAGATCAAGGTACACTTTCCACTCTATGAGGCCCATTGTTGCTAAATGGTTGCTGATTTCAGGAAGAACGCCTGCTGAGATTTGATATTTTTTAAAATCCGTGCCACAATGCCCCACAATGCTTTCCTCTAGCGGGATCGTAACATCAACGCCGTAAACGAAAAAGCCCTTCTGTTTGTTAATTCTGGCATTCTTGAAATATGGAGTATCCCACCCGTACATTTGACACTTTTTGGTCCCATCAAAACGCTCTAGCCGCTCTTGAATCTCTTTGGTAGGTTTAGGAAAATCCGTATATCCAATAATGTAGCCCAACAGTTCATTCATATCATGGCCATTAGCATTAACCCACGGTTCTCCTGCGGAATCTTTCGGCAGTTTGTTTCCGCCCTTGTCGTTTTTCTTGCACTTAAGCCTATAAAGACAGCGGTCCCCACCACGTTCCGGGTTGACGCTTGCAAAGAACACAGCCATCCAAAAATCCGCTGTGAAATCGCATAGTCGCGTTGGACAGCCAAAGTGCTGCATTACAGACAAGTACCAAAACGAATCTGTCTTCGTAGTGGGCGGACTAAACCAGTGATATTGGTGTTTAAGCTCTCGGAACGGCTCAATCTCCCTTAAAAAGTGATTTATGAATCTCCGCTCGTCATCTCGGATGTTTCTTGTCCAATCGTTCTCATTTTTCTTTTTGGAATAGACTTGGATAGAACACAACAACGGATGGGAATCCATTGCGCCCCTATACAGGTAAAAGTCTTTGTCCTCTTGCGGAGAGCTGTCACCCAGCGACAATGCTTCGCTCTGAGATGCAAGATCCGTCAAATCCTTAAAGCTGTCGATTCGCATTATTGCTTTCATTTGCCGAGCGAACACAAACTGGAACGGCTCACTGACATAAATGCTCCCAAAATGCGATGAGCGGTGAAGCGACAAAGAAATCGCCGAAAATAACGACGCCAGAAAGAATAGCCGCTCTCCACAGTTGAAGTGTCCCGCTCTTTGCGCGAATGGCAATCTGAAATAAGATAGTCTGAAAAGCCCATCCAATGACCAATGCAATGAGGAGACCGGCGGCTAGGCGATAAGTAAACAACCAGCCCGTAAAGAGGCCGACGATGCTGATAAAGATGTGGCCGATGAAAGAGCACCAAAAAGCAGTACTCAACGAGAACTGGACACGACCAATGAATCTACTCAACAAGAGCAGCAAGACCATGCCAACGATGGTTGCAACGGCAGTATCACGAATAAACATAGCGAGGTAAGGTGTGCAAACAACGACTAACGTAGAAAGCTGAGCCACCGCCGACTTGTGAGGGAATCGCGATCACGGAACGACAAGCGTCAATCGCGGTCGGCTCCGGCGACTTGTTAGTCGGCATGGTCATACTAAAAAGAGAATAGTCGTAGAATTACAAACCAACCGACAACTATTCCCGCGAGAGAGCTGAACAAAGCTCGAAATGATTGTCCGTAAGCTACGGTAAAAAAAATCTCCCATGCAGCAAGAATAAGAAGAACAGCGACGCCTGGAGAGAATTTAAACAAATGGAAAAGAAATCCTGCTGTGAGAACAGCCCCAAAGCCATTGAGTACGTCCATGCAAACGTGCAAGACACGGTCTGCTAATGGCATCTTTGTGTCCCCACGTAGCGACCATCCAGTCGCTTCCACAAGAGCTTGGGATTGGGTTGCCTCGTCTGTCGGCTTACGAAATATTCCTACAATCATTGCAAGCGGTAGCGTAAGAATCTGGCCAAATAGAAGGCCAGCCAAATACGGAATCCCAATTACGACCATTGTATATGCCATAAATATTTTCATGGCTGACCTTTATAACCCAATCACTTTCATGACCGCTTCCTTGGTGGGTCGGACGATGATGGGCTTGGCTCCGGCCATTTTGATGGCGGTGTCCGGATCTTTTAATCCGTGCCCGGTCATGGTGGCGGCGATGACGCTGCCCGCCGGGATGGCCCCGGCTTTCACGCGCTGGATCAATCCCGCCAGACAGGCGGCGGAGGCCGGCTCGACAAATATTCCGTCCGTCCGCGCAATTAATTTGTAGGCGGCCAGTATTTCTTTGTCCGTCACTTTGTCAACAAACCCCTTGGAGTCCTTCAATGCTTGCGAAGCCATTTTCCAGCTAGCGGGATTGCCGATGCGGATGGCTGTGGCCACGGTTTGCGGGTCGGCCACCGGCTTGCCCAGGACGATGGGCGCCGCGCCCGCCGCCTGGAAGCCGAACATGCGCGGCAGGCGGTCGCTTTTTCCGGCCTTGAAATATTCCTGATAACCCTTCCAATAGGCCGTGATGTTGCCGGCGTTGCCCACCGGCAAAAAATGAAAGTCCGGCGCGCGCCCCAATTGGTCGCAAATTTCAAACGCCGCCGTCTTTTGCCCCTCGATGCGCACCGGGTTGATGCTGTTGACCACTTCGACCTTACCCGTCTCGCCCAGTTCGAGGACGATGCGCAGGGCTGCGTCAAAATTCCCCTTCACCGCGATGGTGGTGGCGCCGCACATCAGCGCCTGGGCCAGTTTGCCGAGCGCAATCTTGCCGTGCGGCAGCAGGACCACGCACTTCATTTTGGCCCGCGCCGCGTAGGCTGCGGCCGAGGCGGAGGTGTTGCCCGTGCTCGCGCAAATGACAATTTGCGCCCCGCGCTCCTTCGCTTTGGAAACGGCCAGGGTCATGCCGCGGTCCTTGAAGGAGCAGGTGGGGTTGACCCCCTCGTATTTCAGCCACAACTGGAAATCGCCCCCGATTGCGTCAACAAAATTATCCGCCCGCACCAGCGGCGTGTTCCCTTCGTTGAGGGAAACGACGGGCGTGTTTTTGGAAACGGGCAAATAAGCGCGGTAGGCGTGAATCACGCCGCGCCATCGATTGCCTTGGACTGGAGGAATTGAGTTCAATCGAAGCTCTCCACTCGAATCATGACCGGCGGCGCCTTGACCACCGGCGATTTGGCAATTTTGGCCAGCTCCTTTTTCATGGCGGCATTGGGCGCGGCCTGGGTCATTAATATCAGTGGCACGCCTGGGCCTGCGGATCCTTCAGGCTGGATGACGGAGGAAACTCCAATCTTCGATTCCGCCAGAATGGCCGTGATTTTTGCCAGCGTCCCGGGCTTGTCCACCACGCTCAAGCGCAGATAATAACGGCACACCACTTCGTCAATGGGCAGGACTTTGCCATGACGATCATGCGCCACGAAGGGAGGGATGCGTTGGGGCGTGCCGTGTTTGTAATCCAGCGCCGCGTCTGCGATGTCGCTCAAGACTGCGCTGGCCGTGGCGTCCTTGCCCGCCCCGCGTCCGTAGAAGAGCGTGTCGCCCACTACATCGCCCCGCACAAAGACCGCGTTAAAAACATGATTGACGCCGGCCAGGGCATGGGCGTTCGGCAGCAGCGCGGGATAGACCGAGGCCTGCACCGCCTTGCCCGCCTTGACAATCCCGAGCAGTTTGATGGTGTAGCCCAGCTTGCCGGCAAATTCGATGTCCGTCTGGGTGATGGCGCGGATGCCTTCGACGTAAATATCCTTGGGCTGCACCCAAAAACCGTGCGCGAGCGAGGCGAGAATGCCGATTTTGTGCTCGGAATCAAAACCGTCAACATCCAGCGCGGGATCAGCTTCAGCGTAACCGAGCCGTTGCGCCTCCGCCAGGGTCGGTTCAAAGTCGGTGCCTTCCAGCTTCATGCGGGTGAGGATGTAATTGCAGGTGCCGTTGACAATGCCGTAAATGTGCGTGATGCGATTGCCGACAAAACCTTCGCGCAACGCTTTGATAATGGGAATGCCCCCGGCGACGGCGGCTTCGTAATAGAGATTGGTCTGATGTTGCCGGGCGGCGGCAAACAATTCCTCCCCATGCGCAGAGAGCAGCGCCTTGTTGGCCGTGATCACGGGCTTGCCTAGTTTGAGCGCCGTCAGAATCATCGTCTTGGCGAGGGTCGTCCCGCCGACGAGTTCGATGACAACATGCACTTGCGGATCGTTGACCACGGCGGTCCAATCGGTTGTCATCAACGAAGCCGGGATGGGGTAGGGGCGCGGTTCGTCCAGCGCCTTGACGGCGATTTTGCGCAGCCCAATTTTGATCCCCAAGCGCGCCTGCAAAAGGGCGCCGTTGTTTTCCAAATGATGGAAAACGCCGCTGCCCACCGTGCCGCCGCCGATAATACCGATGTTGACCTGTTGCATAAGAGGGTCAACAGTGGCGAAAAGTCCGGGCCAACTCAATCAAAATTGGCGACTCGCTTGTTATTGGCCGCTGGCCGCTGCCAGATCGAGCTTGGCTTTGGCCGCCGTCAGGTCCCGGCCCAATTCATCCAGGACAAAAGAGGGAATTTGATTGTGGACGACTATGTTTGTATTCCCCGAAGTAATGGCGATGATCACTTTGTTGCCCCGGCCCAGTTTGGCAACGGACAGGCCGCTACGGGTGCGGAAGACCACTTCGAAATTGTCCAGGGGCGTGATCGTGCTGTTGGCTTGCGAAATGAATTGCACGCTCCGAATCAGGGCGTCCAGTTCGTCGTAATCGACATAATCGACCTGGATGAGTTGGGGAAACGTGGTGCGCAGCGAGACGGCATAGACGCTGTTGGTGGTTTGCGGGTTGGTCAATCGTTCCGCGCGGATTTCCACCGGATAATTGATCTGGTTGTTCAAGGTGGCAATGGTGGTTGACCCTTTGATCAGCAGCGCGTCGGGCGTGGCGTTGAAGGCTTCGAAATACGTCCGGGGCGCGTTGGTGGTTTGCCCGTCAACGGCGGCAGCGAGGCTAAGTGTCAATAATAATATTAATCGTTTCATTTGGATTTCCTTCTCATTGTTTAAATGACGTAGTCCAGCGCTCCGGCCGGGTTCTTTTCCAGCCGGCGCGACCGCTCGCACAACTCGGCCAGGGTCACCCGTTCCATGATGCTCACCACCGCTTCGCGCGCTTCCTTCATCACTTCGCGGATGGCGCAGCGCGCTTCATCCGGGCAGGTGCAGCGTTCATAAAAGCGGTCGCTCACACAACTCACCGGCGCCAGCGCTCCCGTCATGTGCCGGATGACCGAGGCCAGGGTGATCTCTCCCGGCGGGCGCGCCAGCCGGTAACCGCCCCCGGCCCCCCGCTTGCTCTCCACCGCGCCCAGAGTCTTCAATTCATTGAGAATCTGTTCCAGAAATTTCTTGGGAATATTTTGCTGCTCGGAAATCGTTTGAATGCGCACTACCTCATCGCTGTAATTCCGGCTCAGCACCAGCAGCGCTCGCAAGGCATACTCTCCTCGAACAGAAAGCTTCATTCATGCAACTCTATTATTTCCACTGCTTTGGTCAAGATTGCGTCTGCAAATTAAACAATTCGTTTTTCCGCGCCAGATCGCGCAAGTCAGAATTTATTCGTGGACTGGGCAATGATGACGGGCGTGATAACGTTCGGCATCGGCGGCATCGGCGGCAGACTCGATGAAAGCCTTCGTGACATCGGCGGCATGGGCGGCACGGGCAGCATGCCGGGCGGCCAAGGAGGCAGGGGCGAGATGGGCGGCAGCGTATGCACCAACTCGCGCCATAATTGTCGTTCGTGCGGGGTCATGGCGTCCCAGCGCGCGGCGTTTTTGAAAAACTGGATTCGTTCCTTGTCCGTCATCGTGGCAAATTTGCGGAAAGAATTGAAGCATTCCGCCCGCTGTGCCGGCGGCAACTGGTTGAAGATCTGGGCGGCTTTTACCGTGGCCTGCCGTTCGGCTCCCGGGAGCGCCGCAGTTGTTTCCTTCTGCTCCTGGCCGTCCATGGCGCAAAAGCGTTGAAACTGCGCGCATAATTCCGCCCGCTGTTGTTCCGGCAGGGCCTGCCAGCGGTCCATTTCCTCCGCCCACTGCGCGCGGCGTTGCGGGGGAAGTTTATCGAGAATTTCCTGCTGGACTGCGGCCGGGCTGCCCTGCATGCGCAAATAGAGGCCGATGAAATTTTGTTTTTCCAACAAGGCCTTTTGCATATCGGCCGGCACCTGGTCCCATTGTTGCAAAAGGCTTTCAATCATCGGGCGGTAGAGGGGCGACACTTGCTTGAGCCGGTCTGCCCTATGGCCCGGGGCAAGCTTCATCAGGCCGGACAATTCCCAATGTAATTCGGTTTGACACAGCCGCGCTTCCCGGATTCTCCGCGGCAAAGCCTCGTATTCCTGCACCTTGGCCAGCAGGACGGCCCGGGCCTCCGGCGATTTTTTGGCCAGTTCCCGTTCCCTTTCCCTGGGAGTCATGCTCAGCAGGCCGCGAAAATATTCCACCGGGGTCAGGTGATGCAGGGACGACGGTGGGGGTGGAAGAGGCGGCATGGAAGGGAGGTTGGTCTCTGCCGCCAGCAGCGACGCTGCCAGCAGCGCGCTACCCGCCGCCAGGACCAACCAATGGATTTTATATCGCCGCATGGTTCCCTTTTATTCCAGCGCCGCCAGCAGATCGTCATCCGCCACTTTGGCTTGGCTGATCCCGTTGATGGTGTCGAAGTTTTTCAACCAATCGATGGGCGGCAGCGCGGCCACGTGGCTGACGCTAGCCAGTTCGCGGGCCATTCTCTCGCGATGAACCACTTGATACTCGCGAAAGGAAAACAGGCCCAGGCAAACCATCATGGAACACATGGCCACTCTCCCGGCCAGGCTCTCGGGCAGCCACTGCGCGGGCGCAAACCAATCGCGCCAGGTGGACCGGGCCGGGGCGCTTTGCACCGCTTGCAGGAGGCGCGCCGTGAAATTTGATGAAACAGGCGGGGCGGGCCAACGCTCCAAAAGGCGGGTCAAGGCGGCTTCCTCTCCCCAGGCGTCCCGCGTTTCGGGATGCGCCACCAGGAATTTTTGCAAGGCCGCCTCTTCGTCGCCGCTCAGCGTCCGCCGCCAGCCGGCTTCTTTAATCTTTTGATAATGTTCATCTTGCATATCCATAAGTTTTAAACACCGTTTTATCGGCAGAGTTTCGGCCCGTCCGCCTCCCACGCGCCGCTTTGCAAATAAGGTTTGAGCTTTTCTTTCAAGGTCTCCCGTCCACGGTGGATGAGCGACTTTGTCGCCGGGACCGAGCATCCCAGGACCCGGGCGATTTCCTCGTAGGACAATTCCTCCTGGCGGCAGAGCACGATGGCCAGCCGTTGTTTTTCCGGCAATTGCGCCAGCGCCTCTTCAATCTTTTGCGCCAGCTCCCCCTGCAGGCAGGCTTCCGGCGGGGAAAAAGTCTTGACGTCTTCAAACTGCCGCGGCGCCTGCTCGTCGTGCTCCGACTGGCTTGACTCAAGCGATTCCGCCGGATGCCGCCCGCGCCGGCGGATTTCGTTCAGGCACAGACGCCGCGCAATGGTGAAAATCCAGGTGGAAAACTTGGCCGACACTTCATACCGTCCCGCCGATTGATAGACGCGGATGAAGACGTTTTGCGCGAGGTCTTCGGCCTCGTCCAGATCGCGCAGCATCCGGTACATCATATTGACAATGGGCTGCTTGTATTTTTCGGCCAATTCCTCGAAAGCCTTCATGTCTCCGCGTTTTACACGGAGCATCAAAGCGGCGTCTGGATCCATGACTGTGGCCATCAGGTACAATATAGACCAAACACCGCCTGGGGAACAAGGTTGCACCCCGCCGCGCAAAAGAGCTTTACACTTGGGCGTCCGTTTCGCACATTACCGGCGTGTCTGCTCATGCATTGAACAACGGCCAGGCAGCCATGGCCCGGCAGGCGTCTTTTTTGGGTTCGTTCATCCTGCCGGAATTGGAAAATGCCATTGCCCGGTCACAAAATTACCTGTTGCGCGAACAGAAGCCGGACGGCTTTTGGATCGGCGAATTAATGGTTGATTGCACCTTGGTGGCGGATGTGCTTGCTTACCACCATTGGAACGGGGTCGTGGATAAAAACTGGCAGCGGAAAGCGGTCAACCACATTTTCGCGCTGCAGCTCCCGACCGGCGGCTGGAGCATTTATCAAGGCGGCCCGGCGGAAGTAAACGCCACGATCAAGGCGTATCTGGCCCTCAAGCTGGCCGGAGTGCCGTTGACCGACCCGCGCATGTTGCGCGCCCGCCAAACGGCCCTGAGCCTGGGCGGGATTCCGCGCCTGAACACCTTTTCCAAGCTCTATCTCGCCGTGCTCGGCCTGTTCCCGTGGGAATATGTGCCGACTATTCCCTGTGAAGTCATGCTTATTGGCAAATGGTTCTACGTCAATTTCAACGAGATGAGTTCCTGGAGCCGTTCAATGATTGTGCCGCTTTCGATCATCAACCATTTCAAACCGACCCACACTTTGCGCGCCGGGACCACGCTGGATGAATTGTACCCGCACGGCTTTCACGAACGCGACCTCATGCTGCCCCGCGACCCGCAACGCTTCACCTGGCGCAATTTCTTCATCTGGGTGGACAGCGTCAACCGATTCGCCGAGCATTTTGCCAAGCGCAAGATTCATCCCTTTCGCAAACGCTCCCTCAAAAAAGCGGAGGATTGGATGGTGACCCGCTTTGAAGGCAGCGACGGCCTGGGCGCCATTTTTCCCGGCGTGCTGAACTCGCTGATTGCCTTCAAAGCCCTCGGCTACCCGGATGATCATCCGCTCATTTTGCGTTGTGAAGAGGAGATGAGAAAATTGACCCATGAAACGGAGCACGACGTCCGCATCGAACCGTGTCGTTCGCCGGTTTGGGACACGGCCATTGTCACCATCGCCCTGCACGAGTCGGGGCTGCCCAGCGATCATCCCGCGCTGGTCAAAGCTTGCGACTGGATGATGGCCCGGGAAGTCCGTTTTCGCGGGGACTGGCATTACAAAAACCGGACGGACGTCGAACCGAGCGGCTGGGTCTTCCAATTCAACAACAAATGGAACCCGGACGTGGACGACACCGCCATGGTCCTGCTGGCCTTGCGCAAGATACCGACGTCCGATCCGCCGCGGCGCGATGCTTGCTTCCAGCGCGGCCTCAATTGGATGATGACCTTCCAATGCAAGGACGGCGGCTGGGCTTCCTTCGACAAGGATTGCACCAAGGGCATTTTGGAAAAGGTGCCGTTCGCCGATCACAACGCCATGCTCGACCCGGAATGCGCCGACATCACCGCCCGCATCCTGGAACTGCTCGGCTATGAGAATTTCACCACGGAAGATCCACAGGTGCAAAAGGCGCTCGAATTCATCCGCAGCAACCAGGAAGCCGACGGCTCCTGGTACGGACGCTGGGGTGTAAATTATATTTACGGCACATGGCAGGTCCTGCGCGGCCTGCGCGCCCTGGGGCTGGACATGTCCGAGCCGTGGATTGTCAAGGCGCGCGACTGGCTGGAAAGCGTGCAGCACGAGGACGGCGGCTGGGGGGAACGTTGCAACACCTACGACGACCCGGTTTTCAAAGGCCAGGGGCCGAGCACCGCTTCGCAAACCGCGTGGGCGGTGATGGCGTTGTGCGCCTTCGACGACCCGCACCGGCCCAGTCTGCAAAATGGCATTGAGTATCTTATCCGCACGCAGAATGTCGACGGCAGTTGGAGCGAGGCCGAGGCGACGGGCACGGGATTTCCAAAGGTGTTTTATTTGAAGTACGACATGTATCGGAACAGTTGGCCGTTGCTGGCCCTGGCGACCTATCGCAACATGCTACCCCGCGTCCTGGCGGGCGGGCGGGCGCAACAGCCTTCCGCCACAACTGCATCCGCGGCCCGCGCGGTTTAGCCCGGCTTCCATAACGTCGTGGTTTACCCGGAAAAAATTCGCAATCGTTTCATCCGGCAATGGCTGGCCGCCTTGTCCCTCGTCTTCGCGCTGGCCGTTCATGGCCAGGAGTACGACCTTATCGTGCGGCACGGACAAATTATCGACGGCACCGGCTCGCCCGCGTTTGCCGGGGATGTAGCTGTCAAGAATGGCCACATCGCCGCGGTGGGGAAAATCGAAGGGACCGCCGTCAGGGAAATCGATGCGCACGGCCTGGTGGTTGCGCCGGGGTTCATTGATGTCCATACCCACGCCGAGGAGATTCTGAGCATGCCGAGGGCGGAAAACTTTCTGCGCATGGGGGTGACGACGCTGGTGCTGGGCAATTGCGGCACATCGGTCATAAAGGTCGGCGATTTTTTCCGCGAGTTGGAAGAGAAGAAAATTTCTCCGAACGTCGCCACCCTGGTCGGCCACGGCTCGGTGCGGCGCAGGGCGATGGGTGGGTCCTTTGACCGCCCGCCGACGGCCAAAGAGATGGAGGCGATGAAAGGACTGGTTGATCAAGCGATGAAGGACGGCGCGGTGGGGCTTTCCACCGGATTGATTTATCAGCCGGGGACATTCGCGAAGACGGATGAACTCATTGAGCTGGCCAAAGTAGCCTCGGCCTACGGCGGCATTTACACCAGCCACATGCGCCACGAGGACAAGCGAATCAACGAATCACTCAAGGAAATTTTTCGTATCGCGCGCGAGGCGAATATTCGGGCCGAAATTTCGCACATTAAATTGTCCGGACCGTCCAGTTGGGGCCGGGCGTCCAAGGTGCTCAAGCTCATTGAGAGAGAGCGGGCCAAAGGTCTGCAAATTACCCAGGACATGTACGCTTACACCGCTTCGAGCACAGATCTGGAGCAGCTCATTCCCAGCCAGGCGCTGGAAGGCGGCAAATTTTCCGAGCGCATCTCCGACCCGGCGCAAAAGGCGAAGTTCATCCGCCAAATGAAGGCCGAGTTGCGCGAACGCAAATCGCCGGATTACAGCTATGCCGTGATTGCTTCCTATAAGCGCGACAAATCCCTCAACGGCTTGAACGTCGCACAGGCGGCCAAAAAAATGCGCGGGGCCGATTCGCTCGACGATCAAATCGAGACCATATTCGAAATTCAGAAACACGGCGGCGCTGCCGGTGTTTTTCATGGCATGAGCGAGGAGGACTTGCAAAGTTTCATGCGCCAGACCAACACAATGATTGCGTCCGACAGCAGCGTGCGCAAAATGGGCGAGGGCGTGCCGCATCCGCGCGGTTACGGCAACAACGCGCGCGTCCTGGCCCGTTACGTGCGCGAACTCAAAGTGCTCACGTTGCCGGATGCCATCCGCAAAATGACTTTGTTGCCGGCGCGCACATTTCAATTTGCCCAACGCGGCGAAATTCACCCCGGCTATTGGGCGGACCTGGTGGTATTGGACCCGGAGAAAGTTCAGGATAACGGCACGTTTGAAGATCCCCACCATTACGCAACCGGCTTCAATTATGTCCTGGTCAACGGGGTGATCGTCGTGGAAAACGATCATGAAACTGACGCCCGGCCCGGCATGATCCTGCGGCATCAGGCGGCAGGAAACACAACCGGGAAATGAAAACGTTCAGTCTTGCCCGCCATGGTGCGATACGTTAATTTCCCAACGTTATGGATGATCAACCGCCACCGCAACAGCCGCTGCCGCCAGTCCCTCCTCCATTAGCGCCGCCGCCAATCATTTATGCGCCGCCCGCCAAACCGTCCGGTTGCAGCGTCGTTTGGAAAATTCTTGCCATTGTCCTTTTGCTGGTGGTCGGCCTGATTTTTGTCAGCCGGTTGCTGCACTTTTCCACCGCCGTGGCCGTGACTCGCGGGCGCGCCATGACAGATCGCGTCCGCAGTTTGGAGGAAGTCGTGGTTGAGCAGACCAATTCCGACAACAAAATAGCGGTCGTCACCGTGGATGGCATTATTTCGAGCCGGGAAGCGGACCGTTCGAGCATGAACATGGTGGAATTTATTTCCGCGCAGTTGAAGGAAGCCGCACAAGATGACGATGTCAAAGCCGTCATTCTCAAGGTCAATTCCCCCGGGGGCGAAGTCATGGCCTCGGACGACATCAATGCGGCGATCAGAAAGTTCCAGGAAGACACGCGCAAGCCGGTGGTGGCCTCGATGGGCACGCTGGCCGCTTCGGGTGGTTATTATATTTCCGTGCCCTGCCGCTGGATCGTCGCCAATGAACTGACCATCACGGGCAGCATCGGTGTGATCATGGACAGCTGGAATTACCGCGCGTTAATGGACAAGATCGGCGTCCGTCCGCATGTCTTCAAGAGTGGCCGCTTCAAGGACATGTTAAGCGGCGAACGCGAGCCCGACACCGACAAGCTTTCACCCGAGGAACAAAAAAACCGCGTGGAAGAGGAAACGATGGTGCAGTCGTTCATTAACGAAACATTCGACAAATTCAAGGACGTGGTCAAAACCGGCCGCACCCAGGCCGCCGGCGAAAATGACGGCAAAGGCAAGGCTCTGGTGGATAATTGGCAGGATTACGCCGATGGCCGCATCCTTTCCGGCAGGCACGCCCTGGAACTGGGGTTCGTTGATGAGTTGGGCGATTTTGACGTTGCCGTCAAGCGCGCGGAAAAACTGGCCAACATCCCCAGCGCCTCGCTGGTGGAGTATCGCGTGGCGTTCGATTTTCAATCTGTGGTGTCGCATCTTTTTGGCAAATCCGAGGCGCCCGTGCTCAAGGTCGATTTGGGAATCGGCCCGCCGACTTTGGAAGCCGGCCGCTTTTATTACATTTTGCCGACGGCTGTTTTGCATTAAGACGGCCGGATGGGCGAGCCGGAATGATATTGCTTCCGCGCGCCAAAATTGTTTTTATCTCGTCCATGCAACAAAGTCATCCGGCCAACTGACGGCTGCCGCGCGGTTTTGAAAACCATGAGCAAACCTGAAAACATATTGATCGTCGCGGATAGCGAGCACGACGCGAACATGCTCTACGCCGTCGGGATGTTCGTGCCCGATCCATTCATTTATCTTCGTTGCGACGGCCAGTGCCACATCGTGTTGAACGATCTGGAAATCGACCGGGCGCGAAAAAAAGCCCGGCATTGCCGGGTGGTTTCCTACACCCAATGCGTGGATAAACTGCGCCACCGGATCAAGCGCCCCGGCCTGGCCGCGGTCATCAACATGCTGCTGCGCGAAAAGCGGCTGCGCAAAATTTTCGTTCCGGCCAATTTTCCCCACGGCCTGGCCCGCGAATTGCGCAATTACAAAATCAAGGTCCGGGTCCAAAAGGGCGGCGTTTTCCCGCAAAGAGAATTCAAGCGGGCCGACGAAGTCAAAAAAATCAGCGCCGCCCTCATGATGGCCGAGGTCGGCCTGGCCGAGGGCATCCTGGCGTTGAAAACGGCCAAGGTGGGGCGTGATCGCAAGCTGATCTATCACGGTGCGCCGCTGACTTCTGAAAAACTGCGCGCCGTCATTGACATCGCCATCATCCAGGCTGGCGGTCTGGCCAGCCATACCATTGTGGCGGGCGGCCGCCAGGGGTGCGATCCGCATGAACAGGGGCACGGCGTCTTACGCGCCCATGAACCGATCATTCTCGATGTTTTTCCGCGCTCGCAAAAAACGGGGTATTTTGGCGACATTACGCGGACGGTCGTCAAGGGCCGGGCCAGCGAAGCCGTCTGCCGTTTGTATGACACGGTGCAGCGCGGCCAGGAAATCGCCTTCGAGAAAATAACCAGCAACGTACGCGCGTCCGACATTCACAAAGCCGTCCAGACATATTTTGAAAGCCAGGGCTACAAGACCGGCAAGAAAAACGGTCGCATGCAAGGCTTCTTTCATGGCACCGGGCACGGCTTGGGCATGGAAATCCATGAAGCCCCCCGCATCAGCCTTTCCTCCAACGACATCCTCAAGACCGGCCACGTTGTTACGGTCGAACCCGGGCTTTATTATCCCCCCATCGGCGGCGTTCGCCTCGAAGACGTTGTCACCGTCGGCCCCAATGGCGCGCGGAACCTGACCAAGTTCGAAAAAGTTCTGGAAGTCTGACCATTCCCGATGAACGCTCGATTGGCAATTCGAGTCAAATCTACGATAGATTGAGGACACGCATATGAAATTTCTGCAAGTTGCCAGACGAATCACGCTCCTGCTGCTGGTCAATTGGCTCGTGATGTTGACCATTGGGATTATTGTCGGCCTGTTTTTTCACGGCTGGGCCGCGCGCTATGGTTACGGCAACATTTTCTTCTTCTGCTTTGTGATTGGCATGGGTGGAGCGTTTTTCTCGCTGGCGATTTCACGCTGGATGGCGGTGTCGAGGATGGGTGTGCAAATCATCGATCCCGGCACGGCCAGCTCCGCGGAACGGGGCCTTGTCGAAACTGTCCATGGCCTGGCTCGCGCTGCCGGCCTTTCCACCATGCCCGACGTTGGCATTTATGACTCGCCGGAAGTCAACGCCTTTGCCACTGGCCCGAGCCGGTCGCGAGCCTTGGTGGCGGTGTCATCGGGATTGTTGCGCACCATGCGGCAATCGGACATCGCAGGCGTGCTGGGACACGAGATTACCCACATTGTAAATGGCGACATGGTGACGATGACGTTGATTCAAGGCGTGGTGAATGCCTTCGTCATGTTCCTGGCGGAAGTGGCGGCCATCGCCATTTCCCAAGGCTCCTCGCGCGATGATGAACGGCGCAGCGGCAATTTTTTTATGGAATGGATGCTCTACAATCTATTCCAATCTGTGTTCATGGTGCTGGGGTCCATTGTGGTGTGCTGGTTCTCGCGCTGGCGTGAATTTCGGGCTGATGCCGGCGGGGCGCATCTGGCCGGACGAGACCACATGATCTCGGCCCTGCGCGCGCTCGAAGCGGTGCATGAAGCCGAGGCCGACCAGGCCGGGGCGCAACAACCGGCCTTTCAGGCCTTGAAGATTTCAGGCAAGACCGGCGGCATTCTGGGCCTCCTCTTCGCCGATCATCCGCCCTTGGAAGAGCGCATCGCCCGGTTGGAGCAACTGCCTCGCGAATAATTACGCGAACGGGTCGGCGTTCCTGGCCTTGACGCGCAAACCGAACGGCTCGGGCGCTTTTGCAAATGACACCACCCCTTTTTCAGCCGTCGCTCCCAAATAAGGATCGTTGTTCACCAGCAAATTGCCGTCGATATCAAGGTGGTCGGTCAACTCGGCCAGATGCGCGGCGGCGCTGATCAGGACGCTGGTTTCGATCATGCAACCGATCATCGTTTTCAAGCCGGCTTTGCGGGCGGCTTTCAACGCCTCGTAAGCCGCGCTGACGCCGCCGGTTTTCAGGAGCTTGACGTTCACCCCGTGATAACATTCCGCGCACAAGGCGACATCGCTGGCGTGGTGATACGATTCATCGCCAAAGAGCGGCAGGGGCGAACGGCTTTTCAACCACGCCAAATCCGCCGCCGGCGTGCCGGCCGGCATGGGCTGCTCGATAAATTCGATGTGCCCGTCCTTGGCCAGCCATTCGATATTGCGCAAGGCCTCCTCCTTGGTCTTCCAGCCTTCGTTGGCATCCACCCGCACCGTTTTGTCCGGCGCGGCCTGGCGCAACGCGGTCATATTTTCCCGGTCGCCCGGCGCGCCCACCTTGAGTTTGAGCACGGGATAAGGCGCGGCTTCCAGCGTCTTCTTGCGGATCACCTCTGCGCTGTCAATGCCGATGCTGAAAGAGGTCAAATGCTTTTTCTCCGCAAACCCCAGCCCGAACAAATCATAAATGGGCTTGCCCGCCTTGCGCGCTGCGCCGTCGAGCAACGCCACGTTGATCGCGCCTTTCGGGGAATAATTCTTCGGCGCCAATTTCTCCAGGTAAGCCATGCTGCCCGGAATGTCATCGAAGGAAAGTTTCGCCGGATCGATCAGGCGCAGGAAAGCCTGCATCGAATCGATGGATTCGGAATAGCGCGTGGAGCAGGGGGCTTCGCCCAGCCCGACGACGTCCTTGTCGGTCAGGCGCGCCAGCATGACTTGGACGGCCTTGGAGCCGCCGCCGCTTTTGACGCCGCTGGCGATGGTCCAAGTATGGCTGAGATTCAATTCAAACGGTTTAAAATCTAATTTCATGAGCCGCCAAGAAGACCCTAAAAGCCCGGCAATAGCAATGCTATTACAACGATTTTGAGCCTGCCGCATGGAACGCTCTCTTTACTTTAGCGTTTAGCCTTTCTTGATATGTAGGTCCGGAAAATCGGCAACACGGCAACAAGTGTTGAGGGTCAACGACTTAACTGGCAACACGAAAAGCTACGCAATGGCAACATGTTGCTGCATTACAGATTCTTGCAGAGTCGCTGCCGCCTTGGTAGCATCGCAGCCATGCCGTTTATGTTTGATGACACGCCCGCGACAAATGGCCGCTCATTCCTACTCGGAATTGCATGACTGCCGCTGAGTTCAAAAAGAAATGGTCGCGTTACCAGGGCAAGGAAACGTCCGCCTACCAAGGGCATTTCGACGATCTCTGCCGGTTGCTCGGTCAACCCACGCCCGCCGAAGCCGATCCATCCGGCAGTGATCTCTTTTGCTTCCAAAAGCGTGTTGTCAAAGACGCGGAACTTTTCGAATCACACGGAACGCCGGATGCCAGCGAACCCGCCGAGCGCGGTTTTGCCGATGTTTGGAAAAAAGGCTGTTTCGCTTGGGAATACAAAGGTAAAAAGAAAAACCTCGACGAGGCTTACAAGCAACTTCTCCGCTATCGCGAGTCGCTGCTCAACCCGCCGCTGCTCGTTGTCTGCGATTTTGACCGCTACATCATCCGCACCAATTTCAACGGCACGGTTCAAGAAGTTCACGAATTTACCAACAACCAGATTGACGATCCAAAAATACTGAAGCTGCTTCGGGATGTTTTCACGAACCCGGATTACCTTCGCCCGCAACGCACGACAGCACGAGTCACGGAAGAGTTGGCGGAAAAAATTGCCGCCGTCGCTCGTTCACTCCAAGGACGGGAAAGCGTCGAACTCGAAGATGCATTCTCCCGACGTGAGTTGCAGGTGGCTCAAAAGAAGAACTTGCGTATCGCACGTTTTCTCAATCGCATTGTCTTTTGCTTTTTCGCTGAAGATACCGGCCTGCTGCCTAAAAATCTCTTTTCTGAAATCGCGAAGGCGGGGTTGGAAGACAAACAACAATTCACTGAATCATTGGAACAGCTTTTCCGGATAATGGCCAAGGGTGGCTTGTTTGGGGCTCGGAAGATCCGCCATTTCAACGGGCACCTGTTCGAGGATGCCACGGTGTTTGAGCTTACCGACGATGAAATTCGCTGGCTGGCGGACGCGGCGGAATCAGACTGGCAATTTATCCAACCGGGCATCATGGGCACATTGTTTGAACGCGCACTCGATGGTGAAGGCAATCTTCGCGCACAACTAGGCGCGCACTACACCAGCGAAGCAGACATCAAGACACTTGTTGAACCCGTGCTCATGGCTCCATTCCGGCGAGAGTGGAAAGAGCTTCGCGAAGAAGTCCGGCAGATTCATGTCTCGATATTGAGTAACCCTCGCAAGCCAGGGCAAAAGCCATTTGCAACCGCCACAGGCACCAAGCGGCATAACACCACGTTACAATACAACTTGCTGAACAAGTTTGTTGAACGGTTGGCTAATATTCGAGTGCTTGATCCGGCCTGCGGCAGCGGCAACTTCCTTTATGTCTCCCTTCAACTTTTGCTGGATTTGGAAAAGGAAGTTATTTCCTTTGGTACAGAAATCGACGTTTTTGTTGAGCCTCGAGTCGGCGTGCAGCAATTGAAAGCCATTGAAATCAATCCCTACGCTTTCGAGTTGGCGCAAGTGTCTGTGCAAATCGGTTATTTGCAATGGCGGCGCGACAACGGCTTTGACAATGACCGCACGCCTGTTTTGCAAGTGCTTGACGGCTTTCAAAATGAAGATGCCCTGCTTGTGCCGCACTTTCGTAACAAGGCCAAAACATTGAAGGAAGCACAGGCGCGTGAGCACAAGGGTGACGATGCGTTGAAATTTTACACCGAGCGCAAATGGCCGGATTGCGATGTTATCGTAAGCAACCCACCGTTTCTTGGCGGCAAAATGATTCGCCGCGAGTTGGGCGACGCCTATGTTGACGCGCTATTTGAAAATCTCGGTGAGCGCGTGCCTCCAGAAGCTGACCTTTGCTGCTACTGGTTTGAAAAATCCCGACAACAAGTGGAACACGGCAAGTGCAAGCGTGCCGGATTGCTGGTGACACAAGGAATTCGCGGCGGAGCAAACCGCGAAGTTCTCAAACGCATCAAAGACACGGGTGACATTTTTTTCGCGGAAAGTGACCGCCCTTGGATTCTAGCCGGAGCTAATGTGCATGTCAGCATGGTTGGCTTTGATAACGGCAGGGAAAAAAATCGCTTGCTCAACGGCCGGGCTACGCCTGCGATTCACTCGAATCTTTCCGCTACGAAGGCAGACACAACCACAGCGAAAACGTTGCGTGCAAATTTCGACATCGCTTACATGGGCGATACAAAAGGTGGCTCTTTCGACATTTCAGAAAGCGTAGCAATATTAATGTTGGGCGAACCCAACCCGCATGGGAGTCCAAACTCCGACGTTATTATTCCGTGGGTAAACGGCCTCGATGTCACCCGACGTCCACGAAGTATTTTCATTATCGATTTTGGTTTGTCACGCAACGAAGACGACTGCGCGAAATACCAAAAGCCGTTTTCCTATATATGCGAACATATCCGATCAGAGCGCGTGAAGAACAATCGCGCACTCTATGCTAAGTATTGGTGGCGGCACGTCGAACCACGTCCCGGCATGTTGACCGCTCTCGCATCTTTGCCTCGATTTCTCACGACGGTTCGCGTCGCAAAATTCCGGCTGTTTGTTTGGTATAGCGCTCCAACATTACCTGATAGCTCTTGTTTTTCATTTGCTCGCTCCGACGACTTTTTTCTTGGCATCATGCATTCGCGTTTCCATGAGGTTTGGGCGCTGAAGCAAGGCACGCGGCTTGAAACGCGCCCGCGCTACACGCCAAACACTTGTTTTGAAACTTTTCCTTTTCCATTCCCCGATGATTTGCAACAGCCCGCACCACCGCCGGACAAACCATCTTCGAAATCCAAGCAACAGGATACGGACCGCAGTTATGCAGAGAACTTGGCGGCAAAGAATTACTTCATGGCAAAAGAGGAGCCGGCCCCTTACAGCGGTTCCACCGGAACGCCGGATGCGCATCGCGACGAAATTGCGGCCGCCGCAAAGGAATTGAACGAGTTGCGCGAACGCTGGCTTAATCCACCCGAATGGACCGTGGAAAAATTTCTGGAATTCCCCGGCTCGATTGATGGCCCGTGGGCGCGCTACGTCGTGAAACCTGACAAAAGCGGCATTGGCACGGTGCGTTATCCTCGCCTTGAACCGCGTGACGCCGATTGCGCCGCGAAACTCAAAGAACGCACACTCACGAAACTTTACAACGAGCGCCCGGCTTGGCTTGACCTCGCCCACAAGAAACTTGATACCGCCGTGGCTGCCGCCTACGGATGGCCGGCCGATTTGACGGATGATCAAATTCTGGAAAAACTTCTAGCGTTGAACTTGGAGCGAGCCGACGAAGAAGCCAAAGCTGCGAAAGTGAAGAGGCCGCAGACTTCCCGCGAAAAGCGTCCAGATGAAATGCTGTAATATGGCAGAACCAAAGAGAGAGAAGCGACAATTGCATAACCACGTTTTACGGGGTGAATGCCCATCCGGGCTTATCCGTGGTTAATAATTCTGATAGGCTTTTCTCATTCAAAAGCTGAATTACCTCCCGCAGATCCCATCCAAAGGCAACTTCACAGGCGGACAATAAATTTCTCCTCATCCCCGGGACGCGGGAAGATTAACCGTTTACGGCCGTCGGCGGTTTTGATCAGGCCGACCGGGGTGTTCGGGAATAATGCCAGCAATTCCTCGTCTGTCAGATATTGAACGCGCGCCGGTGTCGGGCTCGACTTTGCCACAACCGGCACCCGGCGTTTTTGATGCGTGGCCACGACGGCCAGCACGGCCACGGCCAAAACCGCCAAAGACCGCACAGCGGCGCGTTTGAATCGGCGGCGGCGCAGGATTTCCTTGCCGGCCAGCATAGTGGCATCGCGCCGGGCCTGGCCGAGCACATCGTCAACTAAATTTTGTTTCTCAGGTTTCATGGGACCTTTCTTTGGCCAGCAACGGACGTAATTTGGCGCGGGCGCGTTCCAGACGGCTGGAGACGGCCTTGGTGGTCGCGTCCAGGCGCGCGGCGATTTCCTTGTGGCTCAAGCCGTCAAAGTAAAACCATTCCACCACTTGCCGGTCCTCCGGTTCCAGCGCCAGCAACGCAGCGTCAATACTGTTTTCAAGCGCGCTTTCCGCGGCGGCAGGGTGGGGGAAGTCTTCCAGGTTGGCGGTTTGCGGATGGCGTTGTTGGCTGCGCCGGTCTTTGCTCAAATGCTGGCGGGCGACCCGTGCCAGCCAGTTCCATAAATGCTCCTCGCCGTCCACCGCCTTGAGCTTGGCCGCCGCCGTCAGCAGGGCCGATTGCGCCGCGTCATGCGCCAGGGTTTCATCGCCGTGGCCTAGGGCCAGCGCGAGGCGGAAAAGCCGCCGGTGATAGCGGTCGTACAACTGGTTGAACGCGGCCTCGTCTCCCCTGGCCAGCGCCGCCGAAATCTGGCGGGCCTGCGCGTCGTCGGCCGGGTTGGCGGCGGATTCCTTCCTGTGCGGCATGGGGTCGCTGGCCGGTATGGACATGGAAGGCGTGGAAACGATCATCTGGTTTCAATCATGCCAGATAACCCTCATTTTTTCAAGTTCTCCGGCACTTCTATTGGCAGCCCCCTGTGTAAAATATCCTGCGTCTCGGTTTGTTTCAGGGCGTCCAGGGTGTGGAAAACCAATTCGGTTTCCTCGGCGGTGCCGGTGAAGATCAAAAGGCCGGCTTCTTTGTGAATTTTAATTTCCGGGCCACCCGGCGTGTTTGCCGGAGAGCGGTCTGGTTTTCGAATGCCGTCCAAAACGTCGGACAACGATTTTGTAATCCAGTCCGCGCGTTTGTCCGGCTTGTTATCCATGTACAGGATCTCCGCGATGGAATACACCGTATGTTTTTTTTCGGGCTCGGCCGGCGGCGGGGCGGCCACCGGGGGTGGCTTCATTTCCAGGATGGCGGTGGGCCGGCTGCCGTTGAGGATCAATTTCCAATGCGCTGCGATGTTCCCCGTCTCAAAATATATATTCATCGCGTTGAAAATTTCGATGGCGTTGACGTTTTTGAGTTCCAATTTCACATTAATCGTATTCGGATCGGGATCGGCCGGCATAACGAGGTCAAATTGGTTTGTGAAAAGCTGGAGAATTTTGTGCGCAGTATCGCCCAACGGCACGAGGTCGAAGGTGACCTGCGGCTGCGAGTGGTTGAGACCGTTGGTCCCGTTCCACCACGCCTGCAAGGCCGCGTCATCTGTGACGAGATTGCCGAAGGGGAGGGGCGGGACGACGGCTTGGGTGCCGTCACCGGCTTGAGACGTGTTTGCGGAGATCGCCAGTATGGCGATCAGGGCCAGGGCTGTTTTTTGGATATTGTTCATAGGCATAATGTAAGCAGTGTTCGCTCTTCACCCTGCATTAGCCCGATTCGAGCAAAACTCCTCGAAAAATCTTTGGCATCAACGGGGCGGTGAATGAATTCTGGCTTGTGGAAATCGGGCAAAAAGGGTATAACAATGGCATGAAAACGACACTGGACGCTGGCGGCCAAATCTGCATCCCGGATGAAATCCGTTCCACAGATCATCTTGCCGCTGGCGATTCGTTCGAGCTGGAACGCCTTACGCCAGGCCACTATCTGCTGACGAAGCAGCAGTCTGCTGGGGCCCATTTCACCGTGGCCGATGGTGAAGATGGACTTCCTGTCATTCGCACCGAAAACGGCGTCATTACCTCGCGACTGGTCAAAGAATTGGAAAGCCAGACGCAGTGAGCTTCCTGCTCGATGTCAACATGCTCATGGCGTTGCTTTGGGAAAACCATGAGCATCATCCAGTGGCGCGCGGATGGCTACGCCGTGTTACCGATTTTACAACCTGTCCAGTATCGCAGCTTGGTTTTGCGCGAGTTTCTTCCCATCCGCTGCTGGGTTACAGTATGTCGCCAGATCAAGCCTTCGGCGTCTTGCGACGATTTCTGGCGGACTCGCGCCATCGTTTTGTCTCGGATGATTTGAGCTGTGCAGACCGGGTGGTGCGCACGGATTTGATGGGTGGCGCGAACCAAGTCACCGACCATTACCTCGTTGCTCTGGCGCGGCAGCATCGCTTAAGTCTGGCCACGTTTGACGAACCGCTGGCCAAGGCATTTGCCGGCGAGGCCGGACTGGTGTTGTTATTGCGTGGCACTCACCCCTGACTTCTTCGTCGGTGCATATGCGATTGATTTTTGGCGGGGGCGGACTAACATTTGTACATGCGTAATTTGTACGGCTTGATCGTTTTGGCCGGGGCCTTGGTCGGCGGCGGCTGTGGCAAGGAACAAACACCTCCCCCTTCATCCACTCCCGCCCAAAGCGCCAGCGGCGGCGGATATCTGGGGGCGCTGGCCAAGGGCCATCAAGTGGCGGTCAAGGGCATTGATACCGCTTCGTTGAACCAGGCGGTCCAGCTTTTTAACGCGCAGGAGGGCCGTTTGCCCACCAACCTGGATGAATTGGTCGCAAAACAGTACCTGGGCAAATTGCCCGACGCTCCCGCCGGCATGAAGCTGAATTATGACGCGACCCAGGGCAAAGTGACCGTGGTCCCGCAGTGATTGTCTGCATGAGCCAGCGCCACGCCCGCGGCTTTTCCCTGCTGGAATTGTTGCTGACCATGACCATCCTCGTCATCTTGACAGTCCTGATGAGCGGCGAATTTGGCGCGAGCGGCCGGGACCGCGCCCTGGCCAATTGCCGGAGCAACTTGCAAAAGATTTATCTCTCTTTGAGCATTTACGAAAACGACAACCACGGCGCTTTTCCGTTTTTGAAAGACGCCACGAGTCCCGCTGCGCCGCTGAGCTTGCTGGTGCCGAAAAGCACGACGGTGACGGAGATGTTCATCTGCCCCGGCAGCAAGGACAAACCGCTCCCGGAGGCGGAGTCCTTTGCCACTCGAAAAATCAGCTACGCCTATTACATGGGACGGACGACCAATGATGACGCGGGCGAGATTATCGCTTCCGATGCGCAGGTGGATTCCGCCCCGAAAAGCAAGGGTCAACAAATTTTCTCGGCGGACGGGCGGAAGCCGGGAAATAATCACGGCAAGACAGGCGGCAACCTTCTTTCGCGCGGCGGCGATGTCACGGGCAGCGGCCCCAAGGCGTCGCGCGATGTGCGTTATCCGTCCAGCGTGCGCCTGCTCAATCCGGAATGACGATCAAAGTCCAATGCAGTTGCGGGACGCGCTACTCCTTCGAGGTCGAGCCGCAGGGCGGCGTCATGCCGTTCAAGGTCAATTGCCCCGCTTGCAACGCGGACGGCACCGAGGCGGCCAACCAAATTATCGCGCAAACGCCGGAAACGGAGCAGAAGACGCAGCCGCGGTTGCGCATGAAGGAATCGGCGGCTTCAACCACCGCTGCCGCCGCCGCTGCGGCCATGCCGTTGCCGCTGCCGCCCGCTCCTGCCTCCGGCGCGGCGGTGCGCAGGCTTAAGACTGAAGCGCGGCAAACGCGCTTGATCGGCTGGATGATCGGGGCATTTTTTCTGTTGGTCCTCGGATTGCTGGGGGCTTGGGGTTGGTACAGCTGGGTCGGCTCGAAGCCGCACCTGGCTTTTTCGATGAAACTGCCCGAGACGGAGTCCGGGTGGCACATGGAATTTTTGGAGGACGGAAAAGTTCTGCTGGCCAGCCCGGCCCGCATCATCGTCCGCGATGTTCACACGCAGAAAGACGCGTGGTCCACGGCCCTGCCGGGGAAAGCGGCGGGGGACGCGCCAGCGCCGCAAGTGTTGGTGGACAAGGGAAGTATTTGGGTCTGTCCCGGCGATCAGGTGGTGCGTCTGGATCAGAAAACGGGGGACGTGAAATTGACCATTCCCATTGCCGGCCAACTGACCGGTTTCACGCCGACGGAATCGAGCCTGTTAGTGGTTTCGGCGACAGGCGAAACCCGGCGGGTCGCGATGCGGATTGACCTGGCCTCGGGCGAGGTTTCGCGCCAGGACATCGAGGTTCCGCGCGCGCAAAAAGTCGCCATGCCGGATGAATTGCCGCCCAATGTGCAGCCGACGGCGGGAGTGTTGCTGGCCCAGGCCACGGAGGAGCAGAAGTTCAACAAGCCGTTGGACGCGGTCAGCAGCGAATTTTTTTCGGCGGGACAAAACCTCATCGAGTTGCGCGTCAAACTTTTGGAGCCGAAAATTACCTGGGTGAAATCAATCAAGCCGCGCGGCCCGTCGCTCATCAATGACAAAACCACCGCATCCACCAGCGCTACCGCGGTGGAGGCGGAAGTTTTCAACGACATCAAACGCGATCAAACCGGCGGCGTCAAAGGGATCGACGAGAGCCGTTATGAAGTCCGGCTGCGGCGCTGGCTGGGCGACAAACCGGTGGAATGGCAGGACGAAGTCAGGGGTCTGCCCGCGTTTTTTGCGCTTCAGACAGTTGATCTGCTGGTGGCGGGCAAAGGATTGACCGTCTTTGACAAGCAGAACAACAAACTTTTCGAGACGCAACTGAGCTACCCGATCAGCGCGCGTTTTACCGCCGGCAACACCGGGCATCTTGTGCCCGCGGTGGAACGGGCGGGCGGCCTTTATTTTTTTGACCAGGGCGTGTTGACGGCCCTTTCCCTGCCGGGCGGGCAGGTGCAATGGCGCCTGACCAGCATCGGCATCAGTCGCGTGCAATTCGACGACGGCGGCATGCTTTATGTTGACTCGACTGCGGCCAGCCCGGAAGACATCCAATATTCCGAACAGATCAAGTTTGAAGTCACTCCGGCGGTGATATTGAAGGTGGACCCGCGCTCGGGAAAGATTCTCTGGCAGGCGCAAAACATCGGGCAGCGCTGTTGTTTGTCCGGGAAATATGTTTACACCGTGAGCGCGGACAAGGGCGGCGTGGCCATGGCCGTGGGGCTGGCCGAAGCGCTGGGCGCACCGCGGCCGGAAGCGCCGACGTATTTTCACGTCCACCGCCTCGACCCTGCGACCGGGGCGCAGCTATGGGATTTTTTCCGCGAAGAAGCGCCGGACGAGGAGGCTTTCCAACAGAACTGGTTCGTCCTGCGCTTTGGCAACGACGTGCAGGCGTGGAAATATTTGGACTTCTGACTAGGCAGCGAAAGATTTCAACCTGCTTTTTTTCCTTTGCGTCTTTGCGTTGATTTTTTTGGCAGATTTTGCCACGATGGAGCCATGGTTGGTTTCCCTCGCATGGGATGTGTGCTGGCGGCGTTTCTGCTCGGCGGAATGGGGTCGGCTTTTAGTGAGGATTTGAAGGTTTTGCCCGGGCACGTGCCAGGTGTTGTTTCGAGCCTTGCGCCCATCGGGCGGCTGGCGGCAACCAACCAATTGCGTCTGGCCATCGGGCTGCCGCTGCGCGACGCGGCGGGTTTGGACAATTTTGTGGCGCAGGTTTCTGATCCGGCCAGCCCGAACTTTCGCCACTTCCTGACGCGGGAGGAATTGACCGCGCGCTTCGGTCCGACGGAGCAGGATTACGAGGCGGTGAAAAATTTTGCGGGAAGCAACGGCCTGGCTATCACCGTGACTCATGCCAACCGGTTGTTGCTGGATGTGACCGGCGCGGCGGCGGCGGTGGAAAAGGCCTTTCACATTACACTGCAGACCTACCGGCATCCGACCGAGGCGCGGGATTTTTTTGCGCCGGACACGGAGCCGATGGTGGACGCGGCGTTGCCGGTGATTGACATCCAAGGCTTGAGTGATTTTTCGCGGCCACATCCGAAATATGTCAAGCGGCCCAAGAACAGCGCGGCGAAGGATGTGCCCAGAAACGGCACGGCTCCAGATGGTTCTGGCAATTTGTTTGGCAACGATTTCCGCAACGCTTATGTGCCGGGCGTGACCTTGACCGGTGCGGGACAAAGCGTCGGGCTATTGGAGTTCAACGGATTTTTTACCAACGACATTTCCAATTACGCGAGACTGGCGGGAAACGGGCGGACGAACATTGTCATTGAGCCCGTTTTGCTGGACAACTACAACGGCAAGCCGTCCACCAGCCTTGAAGGCGGTGAAGCGGAAGTGGAACTGGACATCGAAATGGCCATGGCCATGGCACCGGGGCTGGCTAAAATTGTCTCTTATGAGGCCGGGCCGAACGGAGTCCCGAACGATGTCTTAAACGCGATGCTGGCCAACAGCAACGTGTTGAATTTGAGTTGTTCCTGGGGTTGGTCCGGCGGACCGACCAATACCACGGACGCCATTTTCATGAGCATGGATGCGGTGGGACAAACATTTTTCAACGCATCCGGCGACAGTCAGGCTTTTACGACCGGCGCCACTTCCGCCAACGGCGTCGATAACACTAACTTGGACAATGCGCCATCGAGTAATCCATACATCACGCAAGTGGGCGCGACAACCTTGACGATGAACGGCGCGGGTGTTTCCTGGGCTTCGGAAGTGGTTTGGAACTGGGCGGTGGAGGAGGATGATCCGGGGGTCGGCAGCAGCGGTGGCATCAGCAGTTATTATCCCATTCCAAACTGGCAGACGAACGTCAGCAACATGGCCTCCAGGGGCGGCTCGATCAGTAATCGGAACATTCCCGATGTGGCGGCGAACGGTGACCATGTTTACGTAATATATGACAACGCGAAAAACACTAGAGACTACGATGGTTGGGGCGGCACGAGTTGCGCCGCGCCGTTGTGGGCCGGTTTCATGGCGCTGGTCAACCAGCAGACGGTGGCCAACGGCGGGTCGAACACCGGTTTCATCAATCCAGTCATCTACGCCATTGCGGCGGGGTCGAATTATGCTGCGTGCTTCCATGATGTCACCTCCGGCAACAACACATCGTCCGAGAGCCCGAATTTATTTTATGCCACGAACAATTACGACTTGTGCACCGGCCTTGGCTCAATGAATGGACAAACTTTGATTAACGCCTTGGTTTACTCCGTCACCTCGTTCTCCAATTTGACCGCCAGCCCGTCCGTCACCTACGGCACAACCGCCGTCACCCTGGCCGGCAAGGTCAGCGCCACCGGCTCGATTTATCCGGCCAGCGGGGAAGCGGTCACCGTCACGATCGACGGGAACGCGCAGTCCACCACAATCAACGATTCAACCGGCGACTTTTCTTTCAGTTATAATCCCCACGCCATCTTCCCGAACACAACCCCCTATCCCATCACCTATTCGTATGCCGGCGACGCCTCGTTGCATCCCGCAACCAATACCAGCACCACGCTGACGGTGAACCGGGCGGCATTGAGCATCACGGCCGGTGCTCAAAGCAAAACGTATGGACAAACAATTACTTTCGGCAGCGGCAGCACAAATTTTACCAGCAGCGGCCTGGAGAACGATGAAACGATAGGCACGGTGACCCTGGCCGTCAGCGGCAACGGCGGCGCGGCGACGGCGGCAGCCGGGACTTACACCATCACGCCCAGCGCGGCGACGGGCGGCTCCAACACGGAGATCAATTACAACATTACTTACCTTACCAACGTCCTGATTGTAAAACCGCTGGCGGTGAATTTGACGGGCACACGTGCTTATGACGGGACGGCGACGGCCCAAGCGTCAATCCTGACGGTTGTGACCAATTACGATGGGGCGAATCTAACGCTGTCAGGCAGCGCTACGCTGGCCGGCCCGGGCGTTGGGGTGCAAAACATCGTCCAATTTACAGGCCTGGCCTTGGGTGGCTCGGCGGCGGCCAATTACACATTAACCGGGGCGACTGGCGCGGTGACGATCACAAACCCTCATGCGCCGTTCTCGGTCGTATCCGTCTCCCTTGAGAACGAGGGAACCAACCTTGTCGTGTGCTGGCAATCTGTGCCCGGCGTCGTTTATAAAGTGCTGACGAATACCAGCCTGCTCCCGCCACAATCATGGTCGGTCACGGGGAGCCCAATTTCTGCGACAGGCACGAATACCTGCTTCACCTTGTCCGGAGGGATCGCCGGGAACTCCAATACATTTGTGATCATCCAGCAACAGTGACGAGCGAAAAATGGGCGGGTTCGTCCTCGACGGGGGCCGGGAATCCTGTTATGATGGCATCATGGTTCTTTTCCCTCGCATGGGATGCGTGCTGGCGGCGGCATTTCTGCTCTGTGGCAGCGAGTCGCGCGCGCAGCCGTTTACCAACGGCGGATTTGAAATCATCACCGGCTCCCCCATCCCTGCCAATACGGGAAGAACGCTCAACCCGGGTGATACCTGGCTGACGGGTTGGAGTGCCGGCGGCCCAGATGGCACGGTGGTCGTGCAGAATGGTGACGCGGGTGAATATTTCTTCGGAACTTTGGATGGCATGGCTCCCTGGCAGGGGCAGCAATGGGTGATTTTTCCCAATGACTCCCTCGGTGGTTCATTGTCCCAAACCTTTTCGACGGCTGTTGGCGGATATTGCACGGTGAGCTTTGTTACAGGAAATGTTTATGAGGCCGAGGATCCGCTCCTGGGGGTGACGGTCATGGCGTCCAACGGCTCGATTTTGTCGAACAACGCGTACGGGCCGACTTTCCGGACATGGAAGGGCTTTCAGTTGTCGTTTGTCGCCACCACGCCAACCACGACGCTCACATTTGCCGACGCCTCGACCGATGCCCAAGGCGCGTATATTGGGCTGGATGGCGTGACACTTGTAGCCGAGCCGTCCGGCTGGCCGTATATCCTCACATCGCCAGAGAGCCAAACCAACGCTGCCGGAACTCAGGCGACCTTCAGCGCGACCGCCTGTGGAAATCCGTCCACCGTGCAATGGTATTTGGGAAGTAACGCTGTAGCGGGCGCGACCAACACCACTCTGACCGTGATGGCGAACGAGGCGACGGCGGGAAATTATACGGCCGTGTTCAGCAATAGCGTGGGTACGAATGCCTCCCCGGCGGCAGTTTTGACGGTGCTTCAGATCGTCACTTCACCGCTCAGTCAAACGGCCGGCGCAGAATCACTGGTGACCTTCAGTGCGTCGGCGACTTTGAGTCAGGCGACGGTGCAATGGTACTTTGGCCCTTACCCGATTGCCGGCGCAACCGGCTCTACTTTGACGGTGGCGGCTGACAACCAGATTGCCGGGAGTTATACGGCTGAATTCAGCGAGGGCAGCGCGATGGTGACCAGTGCCGCGGCGCTTCTGACCGTGCTCAACATTCCGTTCATCAACGGGAGTTTTGAAGAGACCAGCGGCCCGGCCATCGCGTCGGGCAATGATCAAGTGGGAAACGTGGGCGACACCTGGCTGACCGGCTGGGATTTTGGCGGCGCTGTCAACGAGGTTTTTGTGTGCAACGGATCCTCTTTTGGAGTGAACCCGGCGGATGGAAACCAATGGGTGGTTTTTGACTCGGAGGACTCCCCGCCTTCCGGGGTTTTGTCTCAAACCTTCAGCACCACGATTGGAGACACCTATCAGGTGACGTTTGCGGCGGCGGCCGTAGATTATGATTATGATGGCACTCCTTCCAAAAGCCTCGCGGTGTCGGCGCTGGCATCCGACGGCTCGCTTCTGGCCGGCAACAACGTTTTTCCAACCGCGGATTGGTCCACGAACCAGTTGACTTTTACCGCGCAGACGACCAATACGACCCTGGCCTTTACTGACACTTCCGTTCCCAACTTCGGGCCGAGCGTGGCGCTGGATGCGGTGACAGTGGTGGATGTGTCTTCCCTCCCTTCTTCCACTCCCGCTCTGGTGCCACTGGCGTCGCAACCGGCGGCCGGCTCGTTTATCATACAATTGGCAGGGCAATCCGGGCGGAGTTATATCATGGAAACATCAACCAATCTGACGGCGTGGTTCCCGGTGTCCACCAATGCCCTGGTCGGTTCCATTGTCAACATAACGAATGCGGTGATCGCAGGCGCCACCCGGCAATATTGGACTGCGGTCCCGGCGCCATAGCGCCTAGTAGGAGAGATGGACGGCGGCGTTGGGTGGATCGAGGAAGGGAGGGCCGGTGTTGGTGGCGGCGTTCAAGAATTGGTTTTGATAGAGAAACCAGCCAAAGCTGTTGGTCAAGGGCAGTTCCACATGGAAGGTGGAGCCCTGGCCAAGGATATTATTTATTAGGGTGGCGCTCTGCACCGATCCGCCGTCTTCCGCAAGGCCGATGCCGCGATAGGTGACGTTGGCGAAATTGTTGTTCATAATCAGCGCATGTCCGCATTGGGTGCCGAACACGACGCCGTGGCCTCCGGCAGCGAGCGTGTTCCCAAAGATGGCGGCCAGGGTGCAGTTTTGCAGGGAGGCGACCGTTCCCGGGTAATCCGCTTGGGAGAACGGCGGGTAGAGCGTCAAATAATTTCCCGAGACATTCAGGAAAGACAGCGTGGCGCTTGGCCCTTGCCCGCTTTGCACGGCGCCGTTGCGCCCGCCATAGACGGAGTTGCCGATAAAACAGGTGTAATAGTTTATGGCAGTGGTGCCGACCACCGCCGGGAACCCGCTGGCATTCATAACCAGAGCGCAGCAAGACCCGCCGCTCACCACGGTGTTGAAAGTGTTGCCGACGACCGAGTTTGGGCCCGCGCCGAGTTGGACTGCTTCCAGCTCATAATTTAGGATGGTGTTCCGGGCAATAAAATAGTTGCCGCCGCTCTGGAAATAGACGAACCCGTCGGGAGCAAGCAATTGATAGGTGTTGGTGCTGGCGTAGCCGAAGGGATTGTTGGTGTTGGGCACAAGGTTAGTATTTCCATTGTAAGTATTCTCCAGGACGTTGATGTTATAATCAGGGCTACCGGAACAGAAAATGCCCACGCTGCCGTCATAGCCGGTGCTATGGGGAGTGTTAGTGAGAAAGCTGTTGGTGGCCCCAGTATAAACATTTGTCCCGCCGAACACGTTGAAATTGCAGTGGTTGATGAGACAATTTTGCACGAAATAAATCAGTCCAATCGAAAAGCTGCCGTATAAGAACTGGCAATTGGTGATGAGAATATTGCAGGCCGGCTGGTTGGTGGAACTGCCTTTAAATATTGTCAGCCACCCGGTGTAAGTGCCGCCCGACAATTGCCCCCGTTCGAAAACAGTGTTGGTCACGTTGGCCACCGCCAGATGGGGCTGGGCCTTGATGGTCATGTCACGCAGCGTGAAATTGGTGACGGGAGTGTTTTGCGGCGTTGGCTCCAGGACGAAGACCGTTGTTGCGCGATTATAGGCAACCAGCGTGGTGTTGGTTTTGCCTGCGCCGGCAATCTCGATGTTATTGGTGGCGATGGCCACGGCGGCGTTGGCAGTGGCAGGATTTGCTTCATTGGGCGAAGCCTGGCTCACGTAATAGGTCCCGGCCGGAAGCAAAACCGTGCCGCCACCGGCCGCCCCGACGGCGTTGACGTTGGATTGAATAATGGCGGCATTATTGGAAGCATCCAGCCAGTCATTGTTGGTTCTGAGTTGTGCTGCCGTGATCGTGTTGGTTTGCGTGCTGGTGAAACCCGCCTGCCACCAGGGATAAATGGAGATGTAATTGAATCTGCCCACGTGTGCGCCGTCACTTCCGTTGGTAAGGCAATGCAGTTTCATGACGTTGGTGCCGGTCGGCAAATAGACCGCCGCAGACAGGTTCGTCCAGTTGGTGCTGGTGATGGTCAGGGGGCCGGTGTTGGTATAAAAGCCGTTGTTGTTGGCCAACTCACACTCGAATACGCCATTGGTGCCGATGCCTTGCACGCGGGTTTCGATGTTGTAGGCCTGCGCCACGAGAACGTTGATAGTGTACTGCGCCCATTCGCCCGCCCGGGTTTGGTCCAGGCAATAGCCCAGGCCAAGGTCATCGCAATTGGTGATAAACAGGCCGGTGGGCCGGTATGAGCTGGGCGGGTTGACGGCCATGTTTTGATAGGCGATGCCGGGGCCGCCCAAGTCGAATTGTTCGGCTTCAAGAGTGCCGCTGATGACCACTGGCGTGCCGAGGAACGGTCTCGAAACGGGCAGCACGATGTCTTCCAACAGATCGGGGATGCCGTCAAGATTGCTGTCAACGGCTTGCACGGTTTGGAAGTTGCTCAAGATGTTTGTCGGGGTGAGTTGATAATTGAAAGTTTCAATCTCGTCAAATTGACCGTTGATGGGATTGTTATAAGCGGTGTTGTTGCCGATGACCATGCCGAGGTTGCGATCGGACAAGGCGGGCCAGTTGGTGACCGGGCTTCCAGTGGCGGCCAGCACTCCGTTGGTGTACAAACTCGTCCCATTTGGACCGTAGTTGAGGACGATTTGCATCCAGTGGCCGGAGTCGAACGGCAGCGAGGCCGAAGCCAGGTTTGTTTTGGTGATGCTGTTGCTGGCGGTGATCAAAGTGACGGCGCCGCTGGAGTTGACGTTCAGGGACCACTGGCTTAAGCCGAAATTTGGATTGCCGACGTAAAACATCGGGGCGGACGCAACGGGGTGGCTTGTCCAATTCGGTTTGAACCAAAAGCGGAGGCAGCCTTGCCGGCAATTGATGTTGGCCCAGCCGTTGGTGAAGACGTCCCAATAGGTGACCTGGCTGGCGGGATCACTGTTGATGTTCAAGGCCGATCCGCTCCAGCTTGGCGTCAAGCTGATGTCGTTATAGGAAAGGGGGAGCTGCCCTTGCTCGGCCATCAGGGTGTCGGAATCGAAACGCCAATAGCCGAGGCGGCAGGGGACGACGCTGTCCGGGTCATCGGGATCGGTGCCATCGACCAAAACTTCCAGGACGTCACTGCGTCCGTCGTAGTCGGAATCCGTCATGACATCGTATGACACGCCCGCAAAAGTCGGGAAACCGGCGGCCACAGCTTGGGCGGTGAGGGGATAGTTAAAAGTCTCCAGTTCATCCAGCAAGCCATTGACTGGCACTTCGGCGTTGATGTTGTTATTGTTGCCAAAGGAGAAGCCCGCCATTTGGCTGGCCGATGATGTCGTATAAACAACCCCGTTGCCGAGCCCGTAGAGAGGGATGGAGTTGGAAACAGGCGGCAAATAGCTTGTAATGTACAAAGTTCCGTTGGTGTAAATGGCAAAATTGGTCGGGCTGTAGGTCACGGTGATTTGATACCAAAGGTTGGACTGGAGCTGCAGCGAGGTGTTTTGCGGCAGGATAAGTTGATCGCTGTATGGGCCGGTGGTGGAGCCGGGGTCAAAATGGGTTTCGTTATTCTCCATGGAAAGGCTCCAGGAATTGGTGCCGACCCCGAAATTGAAGAACGTTGCGAAGAAAGCCGATCCGTTGGTCAGGCCGGAATCGTAAAAAGGCATAAACCAAAAGCGAATGGTACCGCTGTTGGGATTAAAGCTGGGGCCATCGGGCCCGGAAAATGGGTAGGAGAGCCAACTGGCCAGGTTCGTCACGCACAGCGCGGTGCCGCTCCAGCTTGGGACAAGGCTGACGTTATTGGCATGGGCCGGCAATAGCCCCGCTTCACTTTGGTAGGTGTTGGTGTTAAACCGCCAGTAATCCAGGCGCGCTCGCGGCGCGTTCGGGCAGTTTTGTTGGTCGTAAACGGCGAACGGATTCAAATTTAAAAGGACCGACCACCCATCCGGCAGTGATGGATTAATTGAATTGCTGACATAGGGGTTGCTATGGCTGACGAGGAGTTCATAGGCGTCGGTCAAGCCATCCCCATCTGAATCAAGCGGCGTTCCCAGGAGCAGAAAGAGGGAGCCAACGGTTAATTCGGGCATGGCGTAGGTCACGCCCTGATAACCCTGTCCCATCCACGTCCAGACCGTATTGGTGAGCGTGCCAGCCAGCGCCGTCGCGGCAAAGACGTCATAAGGCAGGCCGTTGGAACCGCCGGCGATGGTAAAAGTCAGGTTGACCCGCCCATTGGACCATGTCGCGGATACATTCGTCATCCAGACATTGCTGTTATTGGTGCAATTGTTGTTGGTGACGCAACTGTTGGTGTTGATGGCCTGGAGATAGCCCGGTCCGGTGATGGCGGGCAGCACCTCGATGGGGATGTATTGCACGGGAAGAGAGGCTTGGCCAAACGCGCGGAAACCCGCCCAGGCGCAAATGAAGACCAGCAAACAAGCTGTCAACATGCGCGGTGCGACGACCGATGTTGTAGTCATACGTCTGTTTTTCCTCTGAACCCGGAGTGGCCCAAAAGACCGCCGACCGGCCAACGTCACGAGCTTGGATGAGGTTTTATATTCCCAACATCCAACGTGATGCTTTCCCGCGCCTGAATCAAGCAATTCCTTCCAGTCCAGCCTCATTTGGGGATGCTCCATCGTTGCGCCTTGTCAGATGCCTTTTGCGCGAAGACAGGACTCCTCGTAGTTTTCAAACAGGGGAGCCAGGGCCAATAAAATATTGACATGAGGCCTTTTATGAAGAATACTTTCTAGTCACTGAATGATGAAAATAAACCAAGGCTGTAAGCAAGGGCTTTTCCTAGCCACTGTTTTTTACTGTTTGTTTTCCATGGTGATATCTTCCGGGGCCCAAGGCACGGCCTTTACATATCAAGGCCAGTTGAACAGTGGCGGCACTCCAGCCAGCGGCAACTATGATTTCACTTTCTCGCTCTTCAACAACAACACGACCAACACCGGCCAGGTTGGCAATACGCTGACTAATTTGGATGTGGGTGTGACCAACGGCCTCTTCACAGTTATACTCGACTTCGGCGCGAATTTTCCCGGCGCGAGCCGCTGGCTGGCCATCGGCGTGCGCACCAACAGTGGCGTCTATTTCACGGCGCTCAATCCCTTGCAGGAACTGACCCCGGCGCCGTATGCAGTTTTTGCCGGCACGGCCAGTACTTTGTCTGGGACCCTGTCGGCCGCGCAATTGAGCGGACCGGTGCCGCCCACAGAAATCAGCGGCGCCTATTCGAGTGCGGTCACCTTCAGCAACAGCGCCAACAACTTTGCCGGCACGTTCAGCGGCGACGGCTCCGGCCTGACCAACCTCCCACTCGCTTACGTGAATGTCTTGAAGGCCGGCGTGACCAATGATGGCGTGACGGACGTAACAGTCCCCTTGCAGAACCTTTTGAACAAGGGGGGCGCCTTTTATTTCCCGGCCGGCCGGTACTACGCGCAGGAGTTGATCCTGACCAACAATACCACGCTGCTGGGAAGCGGCGCGGTCTTGGTTTATGCCACTAATGCATCGAACAACAAGGTTTTTGTCAGTGGCATGCTGAATAGCAACATCAACATTTCCAATCTTGGATTTGACGGTGGGGATTATTCCGCTTTCTACTCGCGCACGTTTAACACTTCCACCGGGATACAGGATTTCTCCGTGCCTTACCAATACTACTACTGGAATCCGCTGGGGCTTCGTCACGGGCTGCAATTTAATTGCAGCGGGGGCGGCGCCATTTCCGGCATCTGCATTTACGGGTTCAGCGGCATAGGCCTGTTGCCGGTGGAGGGTCCGGTTAACCAATCCGCGTCCTTGAAAACGGTTGTCAACGGGGTGACCTGTTATTCGAACTTCACCGGGCTTTTTTCGTCGGGTGTGATCGGAAATCCCTTGATCGTGGGAACTAATATAGATCTGCCGAATTGGATCACAAATTATGTTCCCGGAGGTGTGGATCCTGAATTCATGTCTTATTCGGGGCTGAATCTTTATAATAACACGGTTGGCCTGTGTGCGTCGGCCGGAAATTGCACCTATGTCAACTCGATCATTGATGCCAATCTGTTCGGGCAGCTTGATTCTTATGGATACAACGACCATCACGGCTCGATCAATTCGATAATTTATACCCACAACATCGCTGCCGCCCTCTACATAGCCGGAAGCGAAAACGGCGAGCAAATCATCAACTGCCAGTTTCGTGACAACATAAATGGGGCCATCACCTTAAACGATGCCGAGGGGGTCACCATTGATCATTGCACCTTCGGACCGCTCAGTATAACCAACCAAAATACTTACGGAATGGGCCAAAACTTTTTTCCGGAACAACACTTATTCGGGCACCTGGGCGGAACAATCTTTTCAAACGGACGGATTTCTCGTTTACTTCGGGAATCACTCTTACAACGAAGCCGGAGATAATGACGGGCAACCTCTCACTCTGCTCGAAACAGGGAACACTGCCGGATTGTCCTTTACCAATGCGGCCGGCAACCCGTTCCGGATTCAAGTCAACTCCGCCACCAACGGATTTAATTTCAGCGCGCCATAAAAATCACCTGGGGGCTTTGCCGGATTTGAGAAAGGCCTTGAGCGTGGCCGGGTTGTCCTCGAAAAATTTGGCGAGATTGGAGAGCACTTCAACTGTCTCCGCGCTGAGGTGATGTTCGATGCCTTCGATGTCTTGTTGCTGGGTTTGTTCGTCGAGGCCGAAAAGCGAGAAAAAGCGCGCCAGGGTTTGATGCCGTTTCTTGATGCGAACGGCGACGACGCGGCCCTTGTCTGTCAGGACCAGGCCGCGGTATTTTTCGTAGTTGAGATAGCCGAGTTCAGCCAGCTTCTGCACCATGCTGGTAACGGAGGCTTGCTTGACTTTCAATGAGGAAGCGATGTCCACCACCCGGGCGTAACCCTTTTCCTGTATCAACTCATGGATGCGCTCCAGGTAATCCTCCGCGCTTTGGCTGGGGGACGTTTTCATGGGTGGCGCCAGGGGAAGGCTTTGGACTTGCGCCCGTTCTTTTTCAGCACGTCGGAAATTTTAACCGGGCAACCTCCCGCGCGCCGGCTTTCATCGGCGGCTTCCATGAAGGCGTAAATCTCGATGGTCTCTTCGGCCGGAACGGGCGCGACGCCGGTTTGGAAAAACTTGACCACTTCGCGCAGAAACGGCGTGTAGTTCCCGGCCAGTTGTTCATCCAGCACCTTTTTCGATCCAAAGACCGTGACGCGATACGGCGCGGCGCCACCGCGAATGCCGCGCAACGTCCCAATCTTGCCGCCGTGCCAGAGGCCGGTGACCAGATGCGTCTCGGGCGTGGCCGTGCAAACGACACTTTCGCAACCGGGCCCCATGATGGTGTAAAGCGCCTCGGTGGGATGAATGCCGTACCAGAATAAATCAGGATGATGCGGTTCCAATTCGGCCGGCCCGCAGGAAGCGGCCCCCCTGAGTTCGCCGAAGTTGGTGGCTTTCATGGCCTGCAAATTGGGATAGAAACGCAGGGATGACCCGCTGTAAATCGGGACGTTGTGCTCTTTGGCCAGGCGATAAATTTCCAGGACGTCATGCAGCGACGCAGCCGCCGGCTTGTCAACAAAGAGCGGTTTGCCCGCCTTAATCACTGGCGCGGCCTCTGCCAAATGCGGGCGGCCGTCCAGGCTCTCGATCATCACCACGTCCGATTCGGCAAGCAATTGACCGATGTCACCAACAATTTTGACCCCGTATTTTTCCCGGAGCGTTTTGGTGTAACCCTCCACCCGGTTCCAGCTTTCGGCAATATCCGGGCTGCCTCCCTCCACCGCCACCACGACCCGGGCGCCGGGGATGTAATCCTTGTCCGCCGGATCATTCAGTCGCCGGGTGAATTCAACCGCGTGCGATGTGTCCAAACCGATCATGCCCACGCGCAAGTCCGCCGCAAAACTGACGGAACCTGCCGCCAAAAGAAAAGCAACCGGGAACGAGAGGAATCGAAAATGCATATATGGCGCTCTTTATGCAGTGTGCGCCAGACGGCAGCAAGCGCATTTTTTGGACAGCTATGATTAAAAATTAAACCCCTTTTATTTCCTGCGGGTTTTATAGGCGGCTTTTTTCTCCGATAGGGTCATGGATTCGGTTTCCCCCTTTGTTGCAAGGGTGACGCGGACGGTCGCGCCAAGGACTTCCGCCGCGCGGCGCAACATGGCCAGGGAGTGACCTTTGTAAGAAGGTGATTCAAGGCGGCTGATGTTTTGCTGGGAGGTGTGGAGTTTGCGGGCCAGTTCCTTTTGGGAAAGGCCGGCCTTTTCGCTTAACGCGGCAAGCTGCAAGGCCACATCCCAGGCCGCGCCCGCTTTTTCAAAGCGCTCGGCAAAGACCGGGTCTTTCAATTGTTCTTCCAGATACAGGTCAAAGTTGGTCTTTTTCATTTTTCAAATCTTTCCCGCCAGTCATGCATCCGATCCAGTGCGGTCTCGAGATCGCGGGCCGGAATCGCCCGGCCTTTGTTGCGAATGCCGTGAACGGCGATGATGCGCCGGCCTTTCATAAAGAACCACAGCACGCGCGTGTTCAACTTGCCGACATGGCGCAACTCAAACAAGCCGTCACCCAGCGCCTTGGACAGCGGTTCGCGGTGATACTGGCGATCCCGCAACTTTGCCAGACCACGGAGCACCGCCGCGTGGTCGCCGGGATCGCTTTGCTTGAGTTCATCAAGAAACTCCCGCACGGGCGCATGGCCGTTCACCGTTTCGTAAAACTCTACTTCAAACTCCAGAAAATATCAACATCAAATTTGATGTCATCCTTTTACTTGGGAGCAGGCGCCAAAGCTTCCTTGGCGATCCAGCCATAGACCGGCGCGGAGCCTTGGCACAAAATCGCGCCGTAGAGAAACGTCATGGTTTGCGGGCTGACCTTGCCGGCCTGCGGGTGCTTGGACGGGAAGTAGGTGGGTTGCTTGAAAACTTTCGCGCCCCGGGCCGGGTAAAATTCCAGCGCGTCGCTGACCAGAAAAGAATCCGTGCCTTCCCCGCCCAGGCCAAAGCCGGGCACCGAATAAACCAGGTTGATGGTGCCGCTGGGCCGGCGCAGGTAATGCGAAGGCACCGGCCCGGAGCCTACTTGGCGCACAATGCTGAGTTCTCCAAATGGTGTCGAGTATAATTTAGGATCGCCGCCGGTGACGCGCCAGCCTGTCGCTTCGAGGGGCAGGGCGGGAAGTCCGGCTTTGCCGAGGCCAATGCGTTCCAGCAGCGCTTCCTTGTTCACCACGCCGTCCAAAGGCAGCCAGGCGGAGGTGGCGACCCTGCCTTCTTTCGACTCGCCTGTTTCAAGCAGCTTTGCTACCGCCGGGGAGGGTTCGATGGAAACGGAAAAAGCGTAAACACAGATGCGGCCGCCCAGGACCTTGCTCGCTCCGAAGTTGAACATGGAGACAGGCACGCGCCGGCCGCCGATTTTTAGCGTGGCCGGAACCGTTCCCATCGGCACGCCCGCTCCATCATAAACTTCCGTTCCCGGTTGCAGTTCCCAGTCCAGTGGTTTGGCCGCACTCAAGGGTTTGGGATTGATAACTCGATTGGAGCGGGTAAAACGCCTTCCATCCGGATCGGAAGCGCGTTGGCCATTGAGCTCGCTGCCATAGCATTTCCGTCCGTCCACCGTGAATTCCCGGCTGTCCGCATATTGTTTTAGAGTGGCGGGATCCACGGGCGATTGTTGCAAAGCCTGCACTGTGACCAGGCACTCTGCCGCTTCATTGGCTCCGGCCTTTCGCGCCAGCACCCGGGCTTGTCCCGGCGATATGCCAACAACGTATCCATTCTGGAAAACTTGCGCGATTTGTGGCGCGGACGATTCCCAACGAACATCGCCCCCTTTGCCGGACGTCAGGCCAAGTTGCGCGGCGGCGCCCACATGGACTTCCAGAGAGGTTTTGTTCAACGTCACTTCGGCCCTGGTTTCCCCGATAAAGGCGAATGCAACGATCAGCCATAAAATCACGAAGATTCGCCGCCATTTCATGAATGCACCCTCGCCAAGATTGGGTTTGATGTCAATCGGCAACGAGGACGCCATGGATAAAAAAATTCAACCACGGATAGACACGGATGAACACGGATACTGAAGAAAAAAAATCCCATCCGTGTTTATCCGTGTTCATCCGTGGTTAAAAACTCAAACTGGCCAATCCACCCGCTTCCTGATTGAATCCGCGCTGCATGAAAATTCTGGTCATCGGTTCCGGCGGTCGCGAACACGCGCTGGTCTGGAAACTCGCGCAGTCGCCGCGGGTGACCCGGATGTGGTGCGCGCCGGGCAACGCGGGCATCGCCGGGGAGACGCTGGCCGGTCATTCGTCCACCGTCGAATGTGTGGATATTGCGGCGGAAAATCTCCCGGCCCTTTTGGCCTTTGCCATCGAAAAGAAACCCGACCTCACCGTGGTTGGGCCGGACAACCCGCTCGATCTCGGCATCGTCGATCTCTTTCAGAAAAACGGCCTGCGCATCTGGGGGCCGAACAAAAATGCCGCCCAATTCGAATCGTCCAAAGTGTTTTCGCAAAATTTCATGGACAAGCACGGCATCCCCACAGCGCGCGCCGCCAGTTTTACCGAGGCGAAGGCGGCCCGGGATTTCGCCGTCGAACTACGCGGCCAATGCGCCGTGAAAGCGGACGGATTGGCCCTCGGCAAGGGGGTGTTGATTTGCCGCAGCGTGGAGGAGGCGAGCGGGGCCATTGACGACATGCTTGTCAATCAAAATTACGGACGGGCCGGGCGGCGTATCGTCATTCAGGAATTGCTCGAGGGCATGGAAATTTCCCTGCATGCCCTGTGCGACGGCCGGACGGCGCGCCTGTTCCCCGCCGCGCAGGACCACAAGCGGGTTGGCGAAAAGGACACCGGCCCGAACACAGGCGGCATGGGGGCGTATTGCCCCGCGCCATTTTTAACCGAAACGGAACTGGCCGAGGTCGAACGAAAAATTCTTGGGCCATGGCTGCGGGGCTGCCAGGAGGAAGGCATCGATTTTTGCGGCATTTTGTATCCGGGCGTCATGCTGACGAAAGACGGCCCGAAGGTGCTGGAATTCAACGCCCGTTTCGGCGACCCGGAAACACAGGCCTACCTCATGCGCCTGGAAAATGACTTGACAGAGTTGCTGGAAGCCTGCGTGGAACGGCGCCTGGACAAAATGACGTTGCGCTGGCGTCCGGAAGCCGCGGTTTGCGTGGTGATGGCCTCGGCGGGTTATCCCGGGCCGTATGCCAAAGGCAAGCCGATACGAGGCCTGGCCGAAGCGGCCCAACTGCCGGACACAAAAGTCTTTCATGCCGGCACGGCCTTGGCCAATAATCAAGTGGTAACGAATGGCGGACGGGTGCTGGGGGTGACGGCGCTGGGCGCGGGATTGGCCGAGGCGCGCGACCGGGCCTATGCCGCCGTGCAGAAAATTCAGTTCGACGGCGCGCAATTTCGGCGCGATATTGCGGCCAAGGCGCTGGGATGGGTTCCCGGGCCGCCGGGCTTTTGAAACAAATTTAAATTTTAAAAATCTTGAACACGCGACATCTTGTTTTTTGTTTTCTTCTCACCGCCACCATCGGCCCCGCCGCCCCGGCGGATGTTCCGCTGAAATTTGACGAGGTTTACCAATTGCTGCGCACCAACCTCGAAGGGGTGAGCCAGACGGACCTGGATCGCGCCGCGGTCAAAGGCCTGGTCCAACAATTTGCGGGGCAAGTGATGCTCTACGAACCTGCCAGCGTGGTGCCTTCCGCCACTGACGCCACGTTGAGCAAGACGGCTATTTACGACGATTCCTACGCCTATTTTCGCATCGGCAAGGTCGAAGGCCCTCTCGCTGAAAAATTGCGCGCGGCGTATCAAGATCTTAACCAGACCAACAAGGGGAAGATCAAAGGCGTCATCCTGGATTTGCGTTTTGCCGAGGGGGCCGATTACGCGGCGGCGGCGGCAGCGGCGGATTGTTTCCTGAATTCCGATCAACGGTTATTGGAGTGGGGCACGGGTTCGGCCAGCGCCACCAGGAAAACCAACGCCATTGACCTGCCCGTGGCCATCCTGGTCAATTCCCGGACAACCGGCGCGGCCGAGGCTCTGGCGGCGGCGTTGCGGGAGTCAAACATTGGATTGATCCTCGGCGGCACGACGGCGGGGCAGGCCAACATTTTCAAGGAATTTTCGCTGGGCAACGGCGAAAAACTGCGCGTCGCTACCGCGCGCATCAAGCTGGGTGACGGCACCGTGCTGGCCCACGGCTTGAAGCCGGACATCACGGTGGAAGAAAGCCTGGCCGATGACCAGGCCCACATGGAAGATCCTTACAAAGATCTCCACCCGCCCGCGCCGTCCACCAATGGGGCCTCGATTTCAAAACTGACTCCGGTCAATCAGGCGGGGCAGCGGCCCATTAACGAAGCTGAATTGGTCCGGCAAAAACGCGCCGGGGAAACGTCGGATGAGGATTCGAGCGATATGGAAGAGGAGAACGCCGCGGCAGAAGAGCCGGCCCGGCCCGTCATTGCCGACGCCGCCCTGGCCCGCGCGCTGGACCTGCTCAAAGGCATCGCCGTCCTCCAGCAAAGCCACCCGGGTTGAGAATACGTTCAAAAAAAAGAGCCGAAGACGGAGGGGATTTCCTTGACGACGACGCGCAGGCTTAAGTTGCGCTGGCGCAGTTCGGCGTCCAGTTGGTTGTCCGAACCTTTGGGGCTTTCCAATATGTGGCGCACATCGGCCTCGTGCTCGGCAAAACGTCCGGCATGCGGATGGCGCGGGTCGTTCCAATGCCGGAGCAGGCGTTGGCGGAATTCAGGCACGCGCCAAAGCAATCGCCCGTATTCGAGCTTGGCGTATTCTTCCAACTGGATTCCGTTCACGAACATGGTTCTAGCATAACACACGGTTTTCAGCCAATCAATCCAATGCGTTTGGCCCAATCGGCATGAGCGCGGTCGCGCGGTTCGTTGCGTTTCAACTTGGGTGCGAGCAAATCGGCGGGCGCGGGGACGAGCAAGTTTAATTTTCCGATTTGCTTTTGCGTGGCGCGCTGCTGCCAACCGGTTGGCAACTCTTGCAACACGGATTCAGGCATCAAGTTGACGTGCCAGCCGTGTGTGCGCTCGAATTCGCTGCCCATGAGCGCTTCGTAACAGTGCATCGCCACTTCGTCGCTGTCAGTCACAGGGTCAACGTCCATGCTTGCTTCGGGAAGTTCCGCCGTCAGCCCTCGTTCCTGTGCGTGCCAAAGCAATGCCGCCGAGCCGATGAGGGTCATGTTGCCGGGCGCTTTCAATTGCGAACCGATTGCTGCAAGCCAGTCGGCGACTTGTTTTCCGCTTTTGAGTTCGCGTCGTGGCATAAAGAGGGATTTTGACGACGAATTGGCAAAAGCCGGCTTAGCCGTTTTTCCCGCAGCAATGCTTGTATTTTTTGCCGCTGCCGCAGGGGCAGGGGTCGTTTCGTCCCACTTTGGGGCCGGTGCGCACCGGTTTGGACTTGGCTTTGGCCGCCGCCGCGTCGGTCGCCTCGGTCACCACGTCGCTGGGGTTTTTGCCGGCTGCCGGGGGCGCCGCCTTGCCGCTGCCAAAGGAGGATTCCTCCTGGTGAATGGTCTTTTGCGGCATGTTCTTCAGAAACTTGTCGAAGGCCAGCATGCTGGAGGCGCTACGGAAAATATTATGACAGATCTCGGTCTTGATGTTGACCATCAATTCCTCGAAGACCTTGAAGGCCTCGGATTGGTATTCCACCAGCGGATCGCGCTGGCCGTAGGCGCGCAAACCGATGCTGTCCCGCAAGCTGTCCATGCCGTAAAGATGCTCCTGCCAGAGCTTGTCCACCGCCGTCAGGATGGTGTAACGCTCGACCGATTTGAGCGCGGTGGTGTCTTCAAAACTGATCTTTAATTCGTAGGCGTCCCGCACCGCCTTGCAGATAAACTGGCAGACGGCAAATTGCGCCGCGCTCAAACCGTCGAAGGCCGAGCCGGGGACGGGCAGCTCAGTGCCGGAGGCGGCGGCTTTGAGAATTTCCTCTTCCGGTATGCCCAGCGGAAAATTAAGATTGACCCAGTCGGCCAGCGGTGTCGCCACCCATTCCTTCGGCTCGACCGAATCGGAAGTCAATTCCTCCACCTTTTGGATGACCACTTCCTCCATGATGTCCATCAACCGTTCCCGCACCTCGTCGGCGTTGATCACCTCGTCGCGGAAACCGTAAATGACTTCGCGCTGTTTGTTCATCACGTCGTCGTATTCCAGCGTGCGTTTGCGCCGTTGGAAATTGTGCTGTTCGACGCGCCGCTGCGCCTGTTCGATGGATTTGTTGAGCACGAAATGCTCCAGTTCCTGGCCCTCTTCCAAGCCGACTTTCTCCATCACTTTGACAATCCGGTCCGAACCGAACAAACGCATCAGGTCGTCTTCCAGCGAGATGAAAAAGTGCGATGAACCCGGGTCGCCCTGCCGCGCGCAACGTCCGCGCAACTGCCGGTCAATGCGCCGCGATTCGTGGCGTTCCGTGCCGATGACGTGCAGGCCGCCGACGCCGGGAATGCCTTCGCCGAGTTTAATGTCCGTGCCGCGGCCGGCCATGTTGGTGGCGATGGTGACGGAACCGCGCTGGCCGGCGCGGGAAACGATTTCCGCCTCCTGCTGGTGGAACTTGGCGTTGAGCACGGAATGGACAATGCCGGCCTTTTTCAACATGCGCGAAACCTGCTCGCTCGTTTCCACGGAAACGGTGCCGACCAGAATAGGGCGGCCCTGATTGTGGATGGTGGTGATTTCCTTGATGACGGCGTTGAATTTTTCGCGTTTCGTTTTGTAAACCGAATCATTGGCGTCCTTGCGCGCCACCGGCCGGTTGGTGGGGATGACCATGACGCCCAGCTTGTAAATATCGAGGAACTCGTTGGCCTCCGTCTCCGCCGTGCCGGTCATGCCGGCCAGTTTTTTGTAGAGACGAAAATAATTTTGAATGGTGATCGTGGCCAGCGTCTGTGTCTCGCGCTCGATTTCCACCCCTTCCTTGGCTTCGACCGCCTGGTGCAACCCATCGCTCCAGCGCCGGCCGTACATGGGGCGGCCGGTGTGTTCATCAACGATGACCACCTTGCCGGCTTCGATCACGTAATGCACGTCCAGTTGATAAAGGCTGTAGGCTTTGAGCAACTGCGAAATGGTATGAATCTGCAGGGCCTTGACCTCGAATTCCGCCTGGGCCTTGGCTTTGATTTCAAGACGTTTGCGCGCCTCGGTCGTGGTGTCGGCGTCGATCTCATGGAACTTGACCATCAAATCCGGCAGCAAGAAAGCGTCCGGATCGTCGGGGCGCATCAGGACGCGTCCCTTTTCCGTCAGGTCGGCCTCGTGGCTTTTCTCGTCCATCGCGTAAAAAAGTTCCTCCTTCTCCGCGTAGAGCGCCTTTTTGGATTGGTCAGCGTGCAGTTCCAATTCCGCCTTGTTCATCAGGCGGATATTTTCCGGGCTCTCCAGCAGCCTGGCCAGGCCGGGCGCGCGCGGGGAGCCGATTTTGACGCGATAGAGCAGCAGGCCGATCTCATGTTCCAGCGCCGTGGGATTGGACGGATTGGAGCCGTCCTCGGGATGCAATTTTTTCAGGAGATCCTCGGCCTCGCTGATGAACCGGGCGCACAATTTTTCCTGGGCCCGCACCAGGGACTCGATGGCCGGCTTGAACTGGTCGTATTTTGTGTCAACTGTAATGACCGCCGGGCCGCTGATGATGAGCGGCGTCCGCGCCTCGTCGATCAGGATCGAGTCCACTTCGTCCACGATGGCAAAATAATGCCCGCGCTGGACCTGTTCCTCCCGGCGTGTGGCCATGCCGTTGTCGCGCAGGTAATCGAAGCCGAATTCGGCGTTGGTCCCATAGGTGATGTCGCACTCGTACTGGGCGCGGCGGATGGCCGGGTTTTGATCGCGCAGGATGCAGCCGACCGTCAGGCCGAGGAATTTGTAAACCGCGCCCATCCATTCGCCGTCGCGCGCCGCCAGGTAATCGTTGACCGTGACGACATGCACGCCGCGACCGGTCAGGGCGTTCAAATAAACCGGCAGGGTGGCGACGAGCGTTTTGCCTTCGCCGGTCGCCATTTCGGCGATCTTGCCGCGATGCAGGGCGACGCCGCCGATGAGTTGGACGTCGAAGGGGATCATTTCCCATTTCAGCGGATGGCCGCGCACGGTGATTTCCTGGCCGCACAAACGGCGGCAGGCGGTCTTGACGACGGCGTAGGCTTCGGGGAGGATTTCCTCCAGCCGCCGGGCCAGTTCGGCATCGTCCTTGATTTGGGACAATTCCGCCTTCCACGCGGCGGATTTTTGGCGCAAGGCATCGTCGGGCAGGGCCTGGAGGGAAGCTTCGATCTCGTTGATCTGCTTGACCAAGGGCCGCATTTTTTTGACCATCCGGTCGTTGATCGAGCCGAAAATCTTTTTTAAGATGAAATTAGCCATACTGCTCATTCGAACCGAAGTTCCAGAGCTTGGCAACGTTACCGGAACAATGGCACACCGTCAAAGCAACAAATGAAAGGACTACAGGGCGAATGACTAATCAATGACAAAGCCCCAATGACCAATGGACGTCCGACGTGTCTTTTCGTCATTGGACATTTTCCCCGCCCGTTATGGACTTGACTTATACGCGGCAATGGAACACCCTTGGGAGCAATCAATTCTAAAGAATTGCCATGATGACAACAAACCTTACTGCCGCAGTTGGTGCCAATGCCCGGCCCGTTTCCAATCACCAGGAAGCCTTGGTGAAGGTTGATGATTTCCGATATCCGCAAGGCTGGATCCCGCCCGCTGATGCCGCGGCGCGCTCGCGCCAATGTTGTGAGCAGTTGGAGGCGGGCAAGGTCCTGTTCATGGATCGCCTCCCTTACTTTTTCCCGCAGGCCGACCGCGAGTTTCTTCTCTCGCAACGGCAAAGCCAATCACGCCTGCACAAGAATGTTTCCTACCGGCCGCAGCAGGATGTGTTGCGCGGCTCGGCGGCCGGCCCGGAAGAACAGTCGCATCTGCACGACATCATGCGCCGCTATTCGGCCGAGGTGACGCGCTTTTTGGGCCAATTGTTGCAGCCCTACGCGGCGCATTGGGCTTTGGATTACGCCAGCTTTCGTCCCGAGGAAGAGCAGGGGCGCGATTTGCCCGTCCATAAACGCAACGATTT